>ERZ827490.3509-NODE-3509-length-14050-cov-10.172847_pt1 | contig 14050 bp, 10 predicted proteins | sample MGYA00519770_ERZ827490 | MGnify/ENA primary metagenome ERZ827490 (study PRJEB31778, sample SAMEA3449324) | human gut metagenome | biome: human gut; feature: human-associated habitat; material: faeces | place: United Kingdom | collected 2010/2012 ...
AAATTCTGCATGAAAACATAGAGTATTTTGCGCACGGACAGTCTGATTTATACAAGCCAATCCGTTCAAAAGTAGATAATTCCCTCCGTTCTATTGACCTGATGCATTTCGTATGGAACATCGGGGAGAGATTGGGCATTTCTCTTATAGATAGAGCAACATTCATACATACTATATTCCCACATGAACTAAAAGATGCTTCGATTAAATATCTGGCTAAAAATCTCCGGACATGCGGAGTTTGCAAAATAGCCCTTGATATTCCTAAAACCGGAGATTATCATTTCAAATGTATGAAAGAAGCCCAAGAATAAAAAGCAAATTCAACCGATTAGGGTTATTCAACACAGACCGGAATATTATTGCTTTCTGAGGTTTGTCAGCATTACATCATTGTGTTGGTTTGCAGCATGTTTAACAAAAACAATGTTATATATGCAAAAAGACAAACTGACCTTTAATGACCTGCCGGAAGTGGTAGGAGAACTTTGCGAGAGAATTGCAAGTATGGAAACGTTGCTGGCGGAAAAACTTCATCAGCAGCATAACGAAGTAAAAAAGGACACCCATGTTCCAATGACCGTAGATGAAGTCTGCGAGTATCTGGGAATCTCGAAATCATCCTTTTATTACAAAGCCAAGCATGGCGGTATCCCAATCATTAAACAAGGCAAACACTTGTTTGTTTATCGTGATGAGTTGGACAAATGGTTGGAAAGCGGAAGAAAAGGAGAAACTCCTATAAGCATTGAAGAAGAACACGCCCGAATGCTTGCAACTACACGTCGCAAAGCCAACCCTAAAAGCTGGTGAGTATGGAAACGGTAGCACCCATCGAAGATCCTACTCAGGTCGCTACAAGATGGCAAGATACAATGCTCAGCTTGGAAAAGGAATACGAACAGGAGCCGGAAGTTCTGAAAATAGGCGAAGTGGCTATCGGGACATTGGGAAATTTCAGTGCATCTATAGGCAAGGCTAAAAGCAAAAAGACTTTCAATGTGTCGGCTATGGTGGCAGCAGCTTTGTCCGAAAAGGAAGTCCTTAACTACACAACGGATTTCCCTGAAGGCAAGAACCGCATCCTTTACATCGACACCGAACAGAGTCAGAACCATTGTATGATTGTGATGCACCGTATCATGAAACTGGCAGAGTTGCCAGCCAATGAGGATTGCGACCGTTTCTTTTTTCTCGCCCTACGAAAGTTCAATCCGAAAGAGCGTCTGGCTATCATAGACAATGCCATCAGCCAGATTGAGGGTCTCGGCTTCGTGGTAATAGACGGAATCCGTGACCTAGTTTATGACATCAATTCACCAAGTGAAGCCACCTGCGTAATTTCCAAACTTATGCAGTGGACTGACGAATATCAGATCCATCTCCACACCATCCTTCATCAGAACAAAAGCGATGAAAATGCCCGTGGTCACATCGGCACGGAAATCAACAACAAGGCTGAAACAGTCATCCAAATCGAGAAAGACAAAGACGATAGTAACATCAGCAAAGTGGAAAGTGTGCATACCCGTTCCAAGGACTTTCTGCCATTTGCGTTTTGCATCAATGACCAATCACTTCCCGAACTTCTGCCGGACTATGTGCCGACCAAGAAAAATGCAGGTCGTCCCAAGCAGGAACCCTTCTCCCCTTATAGGGACATCCACGAAACAATCCATCGCAAGGCTCTCAAACTGGCTTTTGAGGGAAGAGAAACTATTTCGGGATATAAGGCTTTGGAAGAAGAACTGACCACAGCCTACGAACTGGCAGGAACGAAATTTAATCACAACAAGATTGTGAAGATAATTAAGTTTCTCACGAACAAACGGATGGTGGTTCAGGAAAGCCGTGGCATTTATCGGTTCATGCCGGATTACCACTATTGACTCTCCACTTGACTTTATTCCAAAGTGTCTATTCGGGATAAGTCAAAGTTTAAGTGCAACGACTGATTTCATGATAATTCACAGAATCGGTCGTTGCCATTTTATTTGCCAGTTTATTGTGGACAATCCGGTTTTAGAATGTTATGGCAATCTGTTTGGAAAGATTACTCCTTTTCTGCCACTTGTAGATTTTTATGTCCGTTCAATACAGTAATTGTCAAAATCGCAATCTTCAGATTGGCACATAAAATGACACATTCCTAACAAAGTAATTTCTATTTTGCTGTTCTTCAATATGAATCCTTATTAAAATTCGGCAAATGTGCTGGAAGAATCAGTATTTGAATATCGGCATAGCGATGTACTAAATGCCGAACTTATTTCAATCTTTTGCCCATTGCCTCTATTGGTTGAATGTTCTGACACTATATTGAAATCCGAAATCAACACTACCGTGACACTAAATGTGACATTAATGCCATTTGAGTTGCCATCTATTCACACCTTTATACGTCAAAATCACTCTCTAAATCGCCTTTGACAGTCAAACAAAGCCATAAATATCAAACATTTTACTTCAAAACACGTCTTTTTTAAGCCATGGGCTTGCCCGTTGTACAGACATTATCTTGTATGGGGAGCCTAATCCCCCAAGCGACCAATCGGCCGTTTGAGAATGCCAATTTTCCAGCAAGCTGATTGGATGAAAAATAGCGTTATTTGAGCACTTCTTCTTTTCGTCAACCTCTTCCTCGTCTTTCTCGAAAAAAACAAAATTTGCACACTTAATTGCGCTTGGGCTTGCCCATTATACGACCTCTATTGAGTTAGGGTAACTCAATACCCCAAGCGATAAATCGCTCGTGAGAAGTTGCCAATCCCTGGCAAGCAGAATTTGGCTTTATTGCGATGATGGAGCGCATTTCAGTAGTGCTTTTACGAACTCTTTTGTGAACCCTACTGGTTCTTTTATGAACTCTTATATGAACTCTTTTCTTGCTTTTAAGTGGTATCCTGGAGTAACGTCGGCCACCATCAATGCGGATACTAGATGATGAACACAAAACTATTGTCCGAACACTTGCCAATTTAACGACATCAACCTGCCAGATTCCTAAGATTGATTTAGCCAACTTCCGAATAGCATCCTAAAATAGGAAATAGCCTATCCTCTTTGTAGTGCGTAAAAATACGCAGTCCACTGCGTAAAATGTAAGATTGTACATTTGCTAATAAATTTCAACCAGTTGCTTATTTGCAGACTCGCTTTTACGAACTCAAAAATCGCCAATCATGTTGGAATCGAGAGTGAGAGGATTGCATTTGAATATCCTCCCACTCTTTATTCGTCATTTACCAAGAGACTTGAATACTTTTGCAATGCAACGCTTTTTCTGTTCCATATTCGGGTGGACATAGAGATCCAGAGTCGTCGAGATATTGGAATGTCCCAGCAATACGCTGACTGTCTTGTAGTCGCATCCGGCTTCTATGCAGCGAGTGGCAAAGCTATGGCGGAGTCCGTGATATTTTAGTTTTGGGATACCCAATTTTTCCATCAGTTTGGTGTAATAATTCCGATAGGTTCGTGGTTCTGTCGGATATTCATCATTGGTTAGAATATAGAAATCATCATTGACCACCTTTTTTAGAGGCTTCATCATTGCGAGCAACTCCTTTGTCATTGGAATCTCTCTACATGAGTTCTGCGTTTTGGGAGTATTGATAACCAATTTAGTATGTTTCTGTACTCCATCAATGATATAAATTCGCTCGATTGTTCGGTTTACAGTAATAGTTCCTTCCATTATGTTGATATCACTCCACTTCAAGGCACACACTTCCCCAATACGAAGCCCGGTACACAGACTTATGTAAATACCAAGTCCGGTAAAGGAGAAATGGTTTTGAATATGGTTGAGAACCTTTTTGTGATTGGCTACCGATAGTACCTCCACTTCTTTGTTTGTCGATGAGGTTGGATATTTGATATCCCATTCATAATAGTCCATCCACTCGTTTTTCATACCGAACTTCATCACCATTTTTAGGACGATCAAAATATCCTTTACGGATTTTACACTTAATCCATTCTCGATTTTTCGCAAGACATAGTCCTGCACAATCTTTTCATGTAGCGAATCACACTCTCCAAAAGTAGGGAGGATGTGGTTCTCCAAGATTAACACATAAGCTGCCATTGTAGACTGCTTCACAAACGGTCGCTTGCTATCTTTCCATACGACCGCAATTTCTCTAATTGTTTTATGTCCCATAATTGTATATAAATATGTTGTAACATATAATTAGAGAAACGAAATGCCTTGATGTTCCCCATTTGAGATTCCCTGAGTTTACTGATGAATGGAAGGAGTCTGTGTTATCAGATTTTGTAGAGCGAGTTAAAAGGAAAAATAAAAACAATCTTTGCAAACTGCCACTAACAATTTCCGCACAATATGGCTTGGTTGACCAAATTTCATTCTTCAATAAAGTCATTGCAAGTGAGAATATGTCGAATTACTATTTATTACATAAAGGAGATTTTGCCTATAATAAAAGCTATTCTTCAGAATATCCGTGGGGTGCAATAAAGCGACTTGACTGTTATGAGCAAGGTACATTATCCTCTCTATACATTTGCTTTAAACCGTATAGTCATGTCTCATCGGATTTTTTAACTCACTATTTTGAAACTTCAAAATGGCATCAAGGTATTTCTGAAATCGCAGTTGAAGGAGCAAGGAATCATGGATTGTTAAATGTTGGTATTCAAGATTTTTTTGAGACAAGGCATTGCCTACCTCAAAGTCTCTTAGAGCAAGAGAAAATTGCAAAATTTCTCAACTTAATCGAAGAACGAATCGCTACCCAAAACAAAATCATTGAGAAACTGCAATCCTTAATTAAAGGGCTTGCAGTTGCGCTAACTACCAAAGAAAAGGCTAACATTGCAATTTCTCAGTGTTTAGAGTGTCATAGCTCAACACTTCAAGAGAGCGAGGTTTTGTCTAGTGGACTATGCAAAGTGTTTGGTGCAAATGGATTGGTTGGTTATAAAGATGTGCCACAAATGAACGGTGATGCGATACTGGTAATCAAGGATGGTTCGGGTGTTGGTACAGTTTCCTATGCACAGGGCAAATTTTCGGTAATTGGCACACTCAACTATCTTACTGTCATAGGCAACAATGATTTGCGGTATCTGTACTTTGCGCTGTCAGTGTTCAACTTTCAACCGTACAAAACTGGTATGGCGATACCACATATCTACTTCAAAGATTATGGTAAAGCGAAAATATATTGTCCTTCACTTGCTGAACAAAAGCGTGTCGCAAACGTGCTTGACAAATTAGAGAGCAAACTTTTTGTTGAGCAAGAACTTCTTGCGTCATTCAATCAACAAAAACTGTATTTGTTGGGGAAGATGTTTATATGAACATCTTCCTTAATAGATATTGTTTCTGTATTTGATATTTCTGTAATAGTTGCCTTTCAACATCCTCTTTAAGCGATAACACTGAAAGAAGATGACTAATTTCTTTTTGCCTATCTAAATCTGGTATTGGGCATTTTATGTGATTTATATCCTTTAGGTAGGCTGTTTTCATCGTACCTTCAGTTACAACACGTTCAACTTCTTTTTGAAAATATGAAGATTGCATAAAGTAATAAAGAAATTCAACATCAATATTTGTATTAGGGACAATACCTAAAATTCCTTGTTTGGTACAGACTGGATATTTGTTTATAGAAATAGCACCGATTGTTGCTCCATTAGAGTATATAATGGAGTGCGTAGGAATCAGCCATGCTGAAGATTTTTTGAGTCCTAACTCTGTAATATAGTCTTTGTTAGCCGATAAATATTTATTGCTCAAATCGTCTATTTTTATGAAAGGAATGCTGCCGTTATCATAAAATTCTGTATTTGACGTAGTGGGTGTTCCACCCTCACCTGCTTTACTATATAATGTTTCAAATGCCACTAACTGCCCACATTTCAGAGTTATTATATCATCTATAAGCCCTTTAATTAAGGATTGCTGTACGGTAATGTCTGCAATTATTGAAAAAACATTTAATGAAAACTATTCCAATAAGATACGTTTGCGTGATGTTGGCTCATATATTCGTGGTTTGACTTATAGCAGCGATGATGTTGTTGAAAGCAATGGAATTTTCGTTATGCGGTCTAACAATATTATCAACGGAAGCTCGCTTGATTATCATAATAATATAGTGTCTGTAAACAAGCAAATACTAACAGAGCAACAGTTGCAAACTGGTGACATTGTTATATGTATGGCAAACGGAAGCTCCTCATTAGTTGGAAAATCCTCATTTTACGACGGCGATTGCTCAACCCCTATAACTGTTGGTGCTTTTTGCGGTATATATCGTTCAAAGGAACCTATTGTAAAATGGTTATTCCAGACTAATAAGTACCGTAGGTACATTTGGAACTCATTGCAAGGTGGTAATGGGGCAATAGCCAACTTGAACGGGGACGATATACTTCGTATGTCATTTTCGATTCCTGCCACGCCTGCCAAAGACAATAGAATAAAGCTACTTACCTCAGTTGATACTCTATTGGAAAGTAATATATCACTCTGTGATTTATACATTTCGCAAAAATTGTACTTGCTCCGTCAAATGTTTATATAAACAATTGACGGAGCAAGTACTGCTTCTGTTTTGATAAATAGGACGCATAGAGTTCTTCGTTTTCGATTTTCTTCTCAATATTTCTAATAGTATCCACTATATGACGTTGTTGTTCTTTTTGTGGAATTGTAGTTTTCATATCAAGCCACTCTTCAACATTTATCGAACGCCCATCTCGAATGCCATAAGTAACAATAATCAGCGATTTGATAAATTTTTGCGAGGTGAAATAATATGACAGATACCTAAACTCCAACAAATCATTCGGACGCAATATTGTATATGCAGGACTGCATACGCCAATCTTATCAGAAAACGCATAACCTCCTTGAAATGAACGTAAATGAATTACATAATCGCCTTTTCTCACAACTTTATAAGTATTGATATTGCTTCGCTCAAATTGAATATCTAAGTTCAAATCTTCCCTGTTTACCATTCCCTTTTCTTGGCTTGCTGAAAGGATGTTTGAATATTCAAGTTGTTTGTTTCGTTCATTTACAATTTCAAAGATTTGTCTATATGAATATCCTTTTCCTTTTATTGCAGAATAGAGCTGGTCAATAATTGCAGACTTTAGTTTTTTCAAATCCTCAATGATTTTGTTTTGGGTGGCAATGCGCTCATCAAGAAGTGACAGTAAATGACTTATCTTTTGCTGTTCTTCTTTTCGTGGATAACTCATTTTCAAGTTGCGCAAATCATCATTGTAAATTCTGATTATTGTTGTAGAATTTAATTTTCGCCAATCTACTTTACTCAAAAGATGAAATAAGAATCCATTGCTTATATATTGTGTAGGATTATCAATCCACACAATATTTGAATCTTGGAAATACGCATCTTCCCCATCATAGACGACACATTTTCCTACTGTTCCTGCACAAGTTATCATAACCTCTCCCTTACGAGGATAGTTATACTTCACCTTATAGTCGTCAAATAATTCTTTCGATATATAGGCATCTGGAGTACTACCAATTGTTCCAATCTTATAAAAAGGAACACCATCCTCTGTGTTTGTTTGAGAAACTAAAATACGTTTACACATTAATACATTACACAAATCTCCCAACTTGCATTTCTTCCACTCTCCACTAAACTCCGGAAATCTCAAATGGGGAACATTAAGGACTTTATTATCGTTATTATTTTCCATAATCATTACTCATTATTGGGGTTAATGTCAAAGGGCAACAATTTGTCGTCACCATTAAAGCGGTCGAAATCGGAGATAAATGACCTGTCTTGAATCACTTTATATTTTTCGTACTCACTATATGCTTTCTCTCGCGCTTCTTCCTGCGAAACTTTGCCTGCTGTATCTTGTGCGTTATAATCATTCGCACCGAGGAACTGTTCAAGGTACCGTTTCCAATCTGCCATAGTAGTAATGATGTGACGTTTGGCACGAAGCTCCGCCAATTCTAAGAAAGAAGTAGTAATGCCGTTAAGTTCCGAAACCTCTCGATCTGACAGATAGTTCTTTGCCACTATCGTATCAGACTTTTGCACTCTGCCATCAGGGGCTTTCTTCCAAGTGGTCAATCCCATGTGTGGCATCTCGGAATCAGCACGTTCATACACGATTTCAGCTGCAGTACGATGAGTTACAGCCAAGTGCATCATGTTTTGTACAATCTTGAAGAACAATTTGGTACATTCGGATTTGGAGTCGTAATCGGCACTGCATTCCGCATAAATGTCGGTTATCTTTTGATAGTATCTACGCTCGGAAGTGCGTATCTCACGAATACGCTCCAGCAAATCATCAAAATAATCTTTGCCAAAGTGCTTTCCTTGTTTCAGTCGCTCATCGTCAAGGGCATAGCCTTTAATCACAAACTCTTTCAATACAGAAGTGGCCCAAATACGGAACTGAGTGGCTTGGTAACTATTGACACGATAGCCAACGGCAATGATAGCGTCCAAATTATAGAACATCGGTGTGCGTTCCACATCTCGTTCCCCCTCCGATTGAACTATCCCAATTTTTCGGATAGTTGCTTCTTTAGTCAGTTCTCCGGTCTCATATATCTGACTAAGATGATAGTTGATAGTTCGTACATCCACCCCAAACAAATCAGCCATACGCTTCTGTGAAATCCAAAATGTTTCGCTATTGAATATCACTTCTATTCTGGCTTCGCCTTGTGCTGTTTTGTAAAGCAATATATTAGAGCTCAACGCATTTTGCATCAATTCATCGGTCGGAATAGTCTGAGAGAAGTAATCCCTTGCCTGTTGTACCAACACTTTCTTAGCATCGGCATTTTGAGCAATAATCATGCAAGCCAAACGTGACAAGCGGAATATACTGACTTTGCGAAACGAACCACTACCTATCCTAACCATGTCAACCGATTGGTTGAAATGGTCGTCCACATTCATCCCTTTTTCGCCAGCTACTTTAATTGCTTTGTCTATGACTCTTTGAAATTTCCAATTTGCCGAATAACCCATAGCAGCACAAAGGTCACGTGAACTCCAATACTCATTGCCATTCTCATCTTGGCGACGAATATTGTCAAACGTGGGACGCATTTCTGGGATGTTATCTATCTCTGCCATAGTTCCATTATTCTACCAAACCTAACTCTTTCAAATAACCTTCAATCTCTTTATCCAACTCGGCACGTTTGGCTTCCAACTCTTTGATTTCTGCCATTACTGCTTTGATGTCGATAGGTTCTTCTTCCTCAAAAGTATCAACGTAGCGAGGGATGTTCAAATTGTAATCGTTCTCAGCTATTTCTTGCAGAGATGCAAGGTGACTGTACTTTTCTATTTCCTTACGATCACGATAGGTTTCAATAATTTTGTGGATATGCTGTTCCCTGAGTTTGTTTTGGGTCTTGACCTTTTCAAACTCTTTGCTGGCATCGATAAACAGGACGTTGTCATCCTCTTTGCGACATTTCTTGAATACAAGAATACAAGTCGGGATACTTGTTCCATAGAAGATATTAGCAGGTAAGCCGATAATGGCATCCACATAGTTTTTCTTTTCAATGAGGAAACGACGGATAACGCCCTCTGCATTACCACGGAACAATACACCATGCGGAGCTACACAAGCCATTGTACCGCCTTCGTTCAAGTGGTAAATCATGTGAAGGATAAAGGCATAGTCAGCGGTTTTGCGTGGAGCAAGTCGTCCGGCTTTACTGAAACGGTCATCGGTGTTGAACTTGTCAGCAGCACTCCATTCAGCAGAGAACGGAGGATTTGCTACAACTGCATCAAATTGAGTGTCGCCAAACGCATCCCATTCAAGCGTGTCACCGTTCTCAATCTTGAAGTTGCTGAATCTGATGCCGTGAAGCAACATATTCATTCGGGCAAGGTTGTAAGTTGTCGGATTCTTTTCCTGCCCATAAATATCCACAGCATTTCCAATACTTGCCGCACGGAGCAATAACGAGCCACTACCACAAGTAGGGTCATAGACATTGCGCAAACGCTGGTGTCCTATGGAAACAATCTCCGCCAAGATGCGGCTGACTTCCTGCGGAGTATAGAACTCTCCGGCTTTCTTTCCGGCACCGGCAGCAAATTGTGAAATCATGTATTCGTATGCGTCACCCAAAATATCAATTTCCTGTGATGCCTCTACCCCGAAGTCTATATCATCTAGCGCAAGAAGTACATTGCTGACGAGTGTATTCTTGTCATCGGCTGTCTTACCCAGCTTAGGAGAAGCCAAATCTATGTCAGAAAACAATCCGCCAAAATCTTCTTCGCTATCTTGTCCCAAAGTGCTATCCTCAATGCGCTTCAATGAGCGTTCAAGCATAGGTAGAATGTTCTCTTTTCGTTTGATAGCTTCGATTACTGACGAAAACAAAAATTTCGGTTCAATGAAATAGCCGATATTCTCCAAGCATTGGTTCTTGGCTTCCTCTTGTAGTTCAACAGCATCGGGATCATCCGTTTCCCACAATTCCTTAAAGGTCACTTCGTCATCCGCTAAAGCATTGTTGGCATACTTTTCTATTTTCTCTGACAAGTATTTATAGAAAATGAAACCTAATGTAAAATACATAAAGTCGCTTGCCGACATATTGCCACGCAAACGATTTGCGACCTCCCAAAGCTGGTCACGGAGTTTCTGTTGTAATTCTTCGCTCATATTGTGTAGTATTTTCAAGAACGTATATAATTTAAAATGTCATTCTGAAATTTATCATCAGTTAAATTTAGATTACCGCTAATAAATGCCTTTTTATCTATTGATTGTAATGCCATAAATAAATCAGAATAAACATCAGACTCATCTATCATTTTTTTATTAAATATATCAGCATTATTCATATCATAAATATGTTTATTCAAACGATAAAATACTCCACCTGTGTCATTATCCACAATCTGATACAACTGAAATATCTCTTCTCCTACCTTTAATTCAAACAAAAGAGTGATATCTTCATTAGAATCCACAGGCAAACTAGACATAAAGAAATCATATAAACGTTCTATTATTCTAATATTGCGTCTTTCAATATCATCTTTTAACCAATCATTTTGAGATAATTTGGACAGGGATTGTACTTCCAGAATTTTAGATTCTTTATACCTATCTTTTTTCTTTCCAAAATAATTATTTCCCGCTTGAATATTTAATCTCTTTTCAAAAATAATTTTATTTCCAAGCATATTTAAATGTGTTTCTGCATCTGATTTTTCCCATCCATTATAATTAGTATCCTGCCAACTTTGTGGAAAAATATGTTCTATTTCAGATTTTCCAATAATCAGAGTTTGTTTATCATCAAAAAGATATGCATTCAATAGCAGCAAAGACTTTGTGATTCTAGATGAAGAGAACGCATTTATTCTAGTCTTAAAATCATTAGGAATTTGATATCCAGCACAATCAATTTCTCCATTTCTCCATGTATCTACACAGAAATTAAAAACATATTGTTTAACTGCATTTACCATCGGAGATTCAATAAACCTTACGAGCATAAAGGACATAAGTTTTTTAAGATATGGAGTAAATGCTTTTTTGAAATCCTCGCTACTTAGTGTCTTATTTCTATGATAAAAAACAGATATAGGGTATTTCCAGTATTCATTAGGATAAGCCAATAAACATTGAATATATTTAGCGGCTTCTTCTTCGCAGAAACCGCCATCGTTTGTATATATAGAAGTCCAAAAGGTACCCAAATCACATAAGTCATCAAAAAAACTTTGTGTTTTGAATATTGGATACTTATTCCCTTTGCCTGAATAGTAACTTCTCAAACCTATTTCTTTACTTGTATCGCCACGTTTTGCTCGATCAATAAAAGTATAATAGCGAAATAAATCATTAAGATTAAATCCTGCTCCTGAAATAGTGGCTTCTAATTCTTTCCACTTATCTGCAAAAGTTTGTTTAGATGGCTGAGTTTTATATAATTCGGCTTTAAATATATCTGAATCTGCCAAAGGAAGACCTCGATTGTTTAATGTTCCGAATATCGTAAGTGCAGAATCTAAGTCTGAACACTCAATTGGAAGGATTATACAACGCTCTAAAATGAACAGACAGAACTCTTTCCAACCGTTCAAATGGGTTTTGGCATATTCATCACAACAGCTTAAAAAATAAGAATAGTTACGGGAATAGTAAGAAGCCGATTTATCACGAGGTTGTCCTTTTTCCAAAATCAAATCAAAATCAATTTTATCATCATCTGTTGCAACCAAAGTCTTAATATGGGTCTCTTTTTTGTTAGAAACCTTCTTTGTCATCGGATTAATTTTCCAGATACACGGCTCTATAGACTTCATTAATCCCTCTACTTCTTCATCAGAAGGATTATCTACAAGCTGATCTTCCAATTTATAGTAAAACGCACGGAGTAATAATAAAAATGACGTTATACGCTGCTGCCCATCAATAATATTAATGCGGTTTTGTTCATCTGTATCATCACAAGTAACAATCGAACCAAGAAAATATTCCCTATCATCATCTTTATGTTCTTCAAAAAAATTTTTAAGGTCATTCCAAAGGACATCACAAGTATCAACTTCCCAACGATATGGTCGTTGGTACTCTGGGATAACAAATATTTTTCCTTTTGTTGTAGGATCGTTTAAACTTAATAGACCTTGTATGTTTTTTCTACTAACATTTAATTCTGCCATAACTTATTTTCTATATTATTCCCAACTAAAAGTTTTTATAATACTACGCAATCTTTCCATTATTCTCGTCAAAGCCTTTCGAGTTTTGATAAGACCGAGATGTTTCTCTTTCAATGCTTTTTGTATAATCTCCGGCTGCTCCTTTTGTAAATAGTCATACTCTTTTATGTAGAGATTAAGCACTTCGGCAGAAATTTGTTCTTCGTCAGCCAAACCACTCACTGCCTTATTACGTTCTGACACAATATATTGGTTCAGACGTTCCTCTAATTCATTAGTTCCATCTGCTCTATTGCGCCCATTCATGAAGTTTTCCTTGTCTTCATCTACATTCTTTTGAATAAAGCCGTCAATGAGTTTTGCTTTGCCTCGCATTCCGGCATCCTTAATCATTGTATCAAGGATATGCTTCCGTTTTTCTGAATAATCATCACTATATGGGTCTAGTTCCGCAATGAGCTCCAGAATATAAGCCACATTAATAATGTCACTATGTAAAAGTTCAAGACAGAAATCAATATCTTCCAACCCTTGATTATTTCCATATGGGGCTGGATCTTCAGCTACAGTTGTCGGTGCAGCAGGTGGATCAACAAACCCAACTGTAATATCAAGGTATTTACTCTTATAATCATTAAACTGCTGTTCAGTCATACCGAGGTCTTCAGCATTCTCGCTGTAATCTTCGTATATCTGAATTTCTGCATGTTTACGGATAATGTCTCGGAACGCTAATACAAAATTCTTCTTGTCATTTTCACTTTGCAGGAAGTCTATACTACTTGGTGTCGGATATTTTTGCAGAAAATCAGTTACCAAACTCTTGTACTCCTGCTTTACTTTCTCAAACGGAGGACGTACTATATCTTCAGGATTATCAGAGTTGCTGAACAATTTAATAGCCGTATCAACATTGTTTTTCAAATCTCTGAAACAAACTATTTTACCAAAACGTTTCTTCTCGTTCAATACTCGATTGGTTCGGCTGAACGCTTGCAGCAAACCATGATATTCCATGTTCTTGTCCACATAGAGCGTATTCAGCTTTTTACTGTCAAAGCCTGTAAGGAACATACCCACAACAAGACAAAGATCAAGCGGTTTCATATCCGCCTTCTTCTTTTTCATGCGCAGATTGATGTCATCATAGTAAGCACGGAAGTTCTCTGTGGTAAAAGATGTGCCGAAATTTTCATTATAATCGTCCATGATGGCTTGCAGTTCATCCGCCTCACCCACACTCTCTTTTGCATACTGCCCTGTACCCATACCGGTCTGTTCATCATCCTGACTATTATTGGCTGCGTATGTAAATACTGCACCTATACGGATTTTAGGATTCA
>ERZ827490.3512-NODE-3512-length-14046-cov-3.786934_pt1 | contig 14046 bp, 9 predicted proteins | sample MGYA00519770_ERZ827490 | MGnify/ENA primary metagenome ERZ827490 (study PRJEB31778, sample SAMEA3449324) | human gut metagenome | biome: human gut; feature: human-associated habitat; material: faeces | place: United Kingdom | collected 2010/2012 ...
TATCGAGGGCGAGGCTCTGTCCACCCTGATCGTCAACCGTCTGCGCGGTACCCTGAATGTCGTGGCTGTTAAGGCTCCCGGCTTCGGCGACCGCCGCAAGGAGATGCTGCAGGATATCGCTATCCTGACCGGCGGCACCGTGATCTCCTCTGATCTGGGCTATGAGCTGAAAGACGCTACCGTCCAGATGCTGGGCCATGCCCGTCAGGTGAAGGTGACCAAGGAGAACACCACCATTGTGGGCGGCGCAGGCGACAAGGACGCCATTGCAGCCCGCATTGCTCAGATCCGCAGCCAGATTGAGGCCGCTACCAGCGACTTTGACCGCGAGAAGCTGCAGGAGCGTCTGGCTAAGCTGGCCGGCGGTGTGGCTGTCATCAAGGTCGGTGCTGCTACCGAAGTCGAGATGAAGGACAAGAAGCTGCGCATCGAGGATGCTCTGAACGCCACCAAGGCAGCTGTGCAGGAGGGTGTTGTGGCCGGCGGCGGTACCGCTCCCATCAATGCCATCCCCGCTGTGCGCGCTCTGTGCGACACGCTGGAAGGCGACGAGCGCACCGGTGCCAAGATCGTGCTGAAGGCTCTGGAGGCTCCTCTGCGCCAGATCGCCAAGAACGCCGGTCTGGAGGGCAGTGTCATCATCGACAAGATCATCTCTGCCAACAAGCCCAACTACGGCTTCGATGCCCAGAACGAGGTCTTTGTCGAGGATATGATCGCTGCAGGCATTGTGGACCCGACCAAGGTCACCCGTTCCGCTCTGGAGAATGCAGCTTCCGTCGCTGAGATGGTGCTGACCACCGAGAGCCTCGTGGCCGACCTGCCGGAACCCCCGGCTCCCGCTGCACCTGCCGGCGGTGACATGGGCGGCATGTACTAATAACTGCCTAAAAACCGCATGAATCCTTGATTTTTGGAGCGGCCAGAAGCGGATTTACGCCAAATTTACGCCACTTACGCCAAAAATCAAAGCGCACTATAGGGTAACAAAATCGGCACTCGCTGAAAAGCGGGTGCCGATTTTTTGTGTCTAGGGGATTTGAAGACTCATGAAACCCACTGATGGATTCTGCGAGAGGCAGACTGTCAGCGGCTTTATTGTTGACGAAAAACAAAGGTAGGGATACAATAAATAAAAAAGAACGTAAAACCGGAAGGGAGTGTGCCGCCATGGAAAATCAGAGGGATTTCTGCACAGAATGCCGCAGAGAAACAAACTACACCTTGAAGAAAATCAAAATCAACCGGACCATCCGGGAAAAGGAGTATACCTTTGAGATCACGGCGGCTTTCTGCAACGAATGCGGCGGCGAAATGGGAATCCCTGGCCTGATGGACTACAACATGAAGGAAATCGACGAGCACTATCGTAGCATCAGAACGTGAGATGGGCTAAAGAAGCATACTGCAACAATGATATAAAAGTAGTTTCTTTTCGTGTGAGGTGAAATCAATGAATGCTGACTATGTTGAAAATATCATTCGAAATATTGATAAGCAATCTTATAAATGTATCTTAGTTGATGGCGCTTGGGGAATTGGTAAATCTTATGTTGTAGAAAAGGCACTTGAAGATAAAAAAGATAGAACCTGTATGGTTTCGTTATTTGGAATGGAGGATGTTCAGCGGATATATCATGAAATTTTATATCAGCTGCTTCTTCATACATCAAACGGAGGGAAGATTGTTGAATTCCTAAAAGACTCATTCAGAATCCTCGGAAATTTTGATGATAGAGCAAAAAGTGTAAGCACAATTTTAGAAAGCCATTTTTCTGAAGAAGATATGGTGAACTCTATTACACGAAAATTTGATGAAGGGCACATTGTTGTAATCGATGATTTGGAACGGTGCAAAGAAAGCATTGAATTGAGAGATTTTTTTGGCGTGGTTGAAAAACTGAAATCTAATAATCACATTCAGGTGGTTCTTATTGCAAACTCTGAAGAAATTACAGATAAGAAGGATTTTGAGAAATATAGGGAAAAAGTGATTGATCGGACTTTTACTATTACAGAGAACTCCAAAAGTGCTAATTGGTCTAAATTGGGAATACAAGGTGATTTTGCTGATGAACTGTGCAAAAATCACCCGATAAAAAATTTGAGAACACTTCAAAAAGCTCAAGACTTTTATAATGATGTAAAACAGTATGCCAAATCAATTCATGACGAAATGTTTATGAATGAGGTTCGGCTTATATGCTTTGCAATCGTTATTGAAGATACAGACAAACTCTATTATAAACCGCTCACTGAAGAAGAAACAAAAAGTGAGTTCGACAAAACAGTAAGAACACTTCAAAACTACTTTGAATCGAGAGTCAAACAATATCTACTCGGAATAAAGTCAAGCGATGCTCTTATAAATGAATTGTATTCATACTATGAGAGTAAAAGGCCACTGACAGAGGAGGACCTTAAAGTCCAGCATAAATTATTTGTTGAAGTAGGAATCAAACCGAATTTTTATAAAACAGACGATGAAATAGCAGAGTACTTAAAAAGCTGGAAAGAAAAACTGACAGATGCTAAAACGTCCTATGATTTGACAATGACTGCCAATGAACTGGATACTTGGTGGTGTGTCTTGAATGACGATGATGGCGAATTGCTTGATACCTATAAATCAATGCTAATGACAGTGTTTGCAGAAGAATTTTCTGGCGAGGGTGTGAAAAGGGTGAGTTCTTATGATAGCCAATATTTCATGAATATAAATCAGAGTATTAGTGAATCTTACAATGAAGTTCTTCGCACGGCACGAGAAAATCTCGCAGACAAGTACATTGAATACCTTCGCAAACGAATAGATGATAAATGTTCTGAAGAATATGCTGGACAACTTTCAATTTGGCATTTTGAAAGGGCACGCATGAGTGATATCCTTGAAGGAAAGCTAGACGAGTTCCTTGATAGAAAGTATTTTCCGCTGGCCCCAATGAATCAATACAAAGAGAACAGTAGCTATACATTATTGGCGATTCTATTTGATGTACGGAAAGAACAGCTATTTGAAAAGTATGAAGAACTAAAGCCTACATTCAGTAAAATGGATAGGTATAGAACAGAACATTATTTTGAAGTTATGAGAACATCCCACAGGTAAAATATAGCATATAGCAAAAACAGCCGCCCAGCGACCTTACGGTCTCGCTGGGCGGCTTATTTTTTGCGTTTCCAGAGCAAATATTCTTCGTAGCGGTGCATCTCGTTCTGTTCTTCTTCGGTCAGGCGCTGGCGCTGTTTGCGGGCCTCGTCTGATGGGTCGATGTCGGTCAGACCCAGCAGGTAGTCGGCGGAGGTGCCATAGTACCTGCAAATGGCAATCAACATCTCGTGGTTTGGGGAACTCTTTTCATGCTCCCAACTGCGGATGGTAGAGGTTGCAACGTTAAGGGCTTTGGCGAGTTCTCCCTGCGTTTGGTTATTCCAATCTCGCAGGTCGGCTAATCGTGCTCCAATCATCTTTTTTCCCGCCTTTCTTTGCCATAAGTATAGATGTTTCATATCACTTTTGGTAAAAAACGCCGAGAATCTTGTTAATTTGCCTTGAAAGTGATAAGATACTTGTTAGTATAGGCTGAAAGTGCTAAGAATATTATCACTTCCGCCGCAACGCTAAGGCAAAGCGAGGGAATCCCCGTTGGAACAACTGATCGATTTTCACGCACCGGAAGTGCAGGCGGTGCTGGATACGCTACTAAAAGATAAATCCACCGGCAAAAACATCATCTGGGCCACCGACCCGCCGGAGGAACTGCAAACGGTGATGTACGAGCCGGTGACGGATAGATCCCAGATCACCACCCAGCAGCTCGGGCTGACCCACTACGAGGTGGTGCTGCCCCGGATGATGAAGCAGACCGACACCCAGCAGCAGCGCACCCGCAAAAAAGGCGAGGTGTTCAGCCCCGCATGGGTCTGCAACAAGATGAACAACGCACTGGACGCCGACTGGTTCGGTGCGCTGGGGGCAGGAGAGACCGCCGGGCAGTTCACGGTGGAGCTGCCCCAAGGCTGGCAGACGGTGGAAACGCCGGTGCAGTTCCCGGCTTGCGGGGGCAAGACTCCGGCATGGGTGCAGTATGTGCAGAGCCGCCGCTTGGAGGTGACCTGCGGCGAAGCCCCTTTTCTTGCATCCCGGTACGATGCCGCCACCGGCGAGATGATCCCGGTAGCCCGGCGCATTGGCATTCTGGACCGCAAGCTGCGTGTGGTAAGCGAGAACGCCGCCACAGAGGACGAGTGGCGCAAATATGCCACCCATGCGGTGCAGTCTACCTACGGCTACGAGTATCAGGGAGATAATCTTTTGTTGGCGCGGGTCAACCTGCTGCTGACCTATGCAGAGCATCTGCAAGCCCGCTGGCAGCGCAAACCCACAAAAGAAGAGTTACAGCCTATCGCCACCATCATCAGCTGGAACCTGTGGCAAATGGACGGCTTGCACCTGTCCGTGCCCGGCGGCAAGCCCCAGCCGGAGGCAGAACAGCTTGATCTCTTTTCCATGTTCGGGGCGGCAGAGCCGCAGCCGCCCACGGTATCCTGTAAAGTGAAAAACTGGCGCAAGGGCAGCCATGGAACCGCCCAGAACTTTGAAACCATTCAGGAAGGGAGTACCAGCATGAAGTTTGATTATGTCATCGGAAACCCGCCGTATCAGGATGAAACCCTTGGCGATAACAAAGGCTTTGCACCGCCAGTATATAACAAATTTCTGGATGCGTCTTATGAAATTGCAGATAAGGTGGAAATGATTCACCCTGCACGGTTTTTGTTCAATGCTGGCTCTACGCCGAAGGCATGGAATGAGAAGATGCTGAGTGACCCGCACTTTAAGGTTTTGCACTATGAAGCTGATGCAAGCTCGATTTTCCCGAATACTGACATTAAAGGAGGAGTGGTTGTTTCATATAGGGATAGCTGTTCGGATTTTGGCGCAATCGGAGTGTTTACTAAATATGCAAAACTGAATGCGATTCTCCATAAGGTCACAGAAACGGCTGATTTTATTTCGTTAAGCAATATTGTGGTGACGAGAACAGCATATAGATTGACCGACAAAATGCACGAGGATCATCCAGAAGCAATCGGTCAGTTGAGCAAGGGTCATGCTTACGATATGGCAACAAATATATTTGACCGATTGCCACAAATATTTTTTGATGCGAAGCCAACAGATGGAAACGATTATATCCGAATATTAGGACGAACAAACAATGAACGTGCATATAAGTATGTGAGAAGGGATTATGTCAACAAGGTGAAAAACCTTGATAAATTCAAGCTGTTTATTCCGAAAGCAAATGGAATAGGTGCGTTTGGAGAAGTAATATCGTCACCAATCACGGCAACACCCGGAGTTGGTTCAACTGAAACATTTCTGAGCATTGGTATCCTAGACTCCGAGTATGAGATGGGTGCAGCATTAAAATACATAAAAACAAAATTTGCACGGGCATTATTAGGTGTTTTGAAAACTACACAAGATATTACACCAGACAAATGGAAATACGTTCCCCTTCAAGACTTTACTGCTCATTCCGACATTGATTGGAGCAAGTCGGTGGCGGAAATTGACCGGCAGCTTTACCGCAAGTATGACCTGACTGCGGACGAGATCGAATTTATCGAGACCCATGTAAAGGAGATGGCATAATGGCTGGCATAACCCTGCGCACTGCCCGGCAGGTGGTGCCCATGATTTACGCCTATACCACCCCGGAAATTGCCCGGCACAACGGCTGGACAAAAATCGGCTACACCGAGCAATCGGTGGACAAACGCCTGAAACAGCAGACTCACACCGCCGATGTGCTGTACCATGAGGAGTGGCGGGGCAATGCCGTCTACGATGACGGTAGCGGCGAGGTGTTCACCGACCACGATTTCCACGCCTACCTCCGCAAGCTGAACGTGGAGAACGACCGCAAAAACGAGTGGTTCCATCTGGATGGACAGCAGTCCCGGCGGTATTTTCAGGATTTCCGCATGAACCGGGGCCGGGTGCAGTTGGATGCCGCCATTGCCTACACCCTGCGGGAAGAACAGGCAAGGGCTGTCCGCGACACCAAAACCTATTACCAGAGCCACCCCGGCGGGGAATACCTCTGGAACGCCAAGCCCCGCTTTGGCAAGACCCTTTCCGTCTACGATTTCTGCAAGCAGGTCGATGCACAGACGGTGCTCATCGTCACCAACCGTCCAGCCATCGCCAATAGCTGGTACAGTGACTATGTGCGCTTTCTGGGCAGGGAGTCCGGCTACCTCTTTGTCAGCCATGTGGATGCTCTTGCTGGGCAGCCCCATGTGCTGGACGAGCAGGGCTATCTGGATGCCGCCGCACAGGGCGAGGAACTGTATAAGCGCATTGAGTTCGTCAGCCTGCAGGACATGAAAGGCTCGAAATATTTCGGCGGCGAGTACGACAAGCTGCGCCACCTGACCGAGTTGAACTGGGATGTGCTGGTCATCGACGAAGCCCACGAGGGCGTGGACACCTACAAGACCGACCTTGCCTTTGACCGTATCCGCCGCAAGTTCACGCTGCACCTGTCCGGCACGCCTTTCAAGGCACTGGCGAACGACAAGTTTGCCGGGGATGCCATCTTCAACTGGACCTACGCCGACGAGCAGGCCGCCAAGCGGAACTGGCAGGGCGCACCGGGGCAGCAGAACCCCTACGCAAACCTCCCCATGCTCAACCTCTACACCTACCAGATGTCCGAGATCATCCGAGACGAGATCCGGCAGGGCGTGGAGATCGACGGCGAAACGCAGGAATTTGCCTTTGACCTGAACGAGTTCTTCAAGGTGAAGCCCAATGGCAGCTTTGAGCACGACGCCGAGGTGGACCGCTTTCTGGATGCCATGACCACCCAGAACAAATTTCCGTTTTCCACCCCGGAACTGCGTGCCGAGCTGAAGCACACCTTCTGGCTGCTGAACCGGGTGGACAGTGCCAGAGCGCTGGCGAAAAAGCTGCAGGCACACCCGGTATTCCGGGACTATGAGGTGATCCTTGCCGCCGGTGACGGCAAGCTGGACGACACGGACGAGAACCAGAAGAGTTTTGACCGGGTAAAAGCTGCCATTGCCCACCACGAAAAGACCATCACACTGTCGGTGGGGCAGCTCACCACCGGTGTCACCATCCCGGAGTGGTCGGCGGTGCTGATGCTCTCCAACCTGAAAAGCCCGGCGCTGTATATGCAGGCAGCGTTCCGTGCCCAGAACCCCTGCCTTTTCCACGAAAACGGCACCTTCCGCCGCAAAGAGAACGCCTATGTGTTCGATTTTGACCCTGCCCGCACTCTGCTGATCTACGAGCAGTTCGCCAACGACCTTTCACAGGACACCGCCAGCGGCAAGGGCGACACCGAGGAGCGCAAGGCACACATCCAGAATCTGCTCAACTTCTTCCCGGTCATCGGCGAGGACGAGGAAGGAGAGATGATCTCGCTGGATGCGGAGAAAGTCCTCAGCATCCCCCGGAAGATCAAGTCCAAGGAAGTGGTGCGGATGGGCTTCCAGAGCAATTTTTTGTTCCAGAACATTTCCAACGTGTTCAGTGCGCCGCAGGAGGTGCTGGATATTCTGCAAAACTTCCAGCCCATCAGCGAAGCAAAGGCAAAGCCCATCCAGATCACCCCGGAGACCGGCGCAGACCTCTCCCTGAACGACAAGGGCGAGGTGGATTTGGACGAGGGCTACGTCATCGGCAAGGCAGCGGATGTGTTCGGGGCAAAGATCTACGAAAGCACCCCAGCGCTGGACACCGCCCTGCAAGACCTGACCGATGCTCCGGCTCCTGCCAAAGAAGAGCATCTGGAACCCCTGAAAAAGAGCATCACCAAGGAGATCATCGCTCCCATGGTGGAGCAGGCAAAGCAGGAGTATGGTCGGGATTTGAAGCTGTCCGACCAGAAGCGGTTCGAGAGCACCGCCAAAGCCAAGATGGACGTGGCGGTGAACAAGGTGGTGGACAACTACCGCATCGACCAGAGCCAGCTGGAAACCCAGCGCACCCAGCAGCTGCAAAGCTGCACCACTGCCCAGCAGCGCCAGCAGGTGAACCGGGAGTTTGACGCAAAGCAGCAGCAGAGCACCGCCGCCCTGATGGAGACGCTACAATCCACCATCCAGCAGACGGCGCAGGAAATGCAGCAGACCATCGTGCGCACCGTGGAGACCAACCAGAAGGAGCAGGAGAAAAAGGGCTACGAGGACACCGTCCGTGACCATCTGCGGGGCTTCTCCCGCACCATCCCGTCCTTCCTCATGGCCTACGGGGACGAGAACGTGACGCTGGCAAACTTTGACCGGATCATCCCGGACAAGGTCTTTCAGGAGGTCACCAGCATCACGCTGGAACAGTTCCGCTTTTTGCGGGACGGTGGGCCGTACATCAAGCAAGCCACCGGACAGGAGGAGCACTTTGCAGGCCACCTGTTCGACCCGGTGGTGTTTGACGATTCGGTGAAGGAATTTTTGAACCTGAAGGTCAAACTGGCGGATTACTTTGACGAGAGCCGCACCGAGGATATCTTCGATTACATCCCGCCCCAGAAAACCAACCAGATCTTTACCCCCAAATGGGTGGTGAAAAAGATGGTGGACTTGCTGGAACAGGAAAACCCCGGCTGCTTCGATGACCCCGGCAAAACCTTCCTGGACCCCTACATGAAGTCCGGCCTGTACATTACGGAAATCGTCAAGCGCCTTTACCGCAGCGAGAAGATGCGGCAAGCCTTCCCGGACGATAACGCCCGGCTGGAACATATCTTTGCCAAGCAGGTCTATGGCCTTGCGCCCACCGAGATCATCTACCGCATTGCCATCAGCTACATTCTGGGCTTTGCAAAGGATCACGGCATCACCGCCCACCATATCCGTCAGGCGGATACGCTGGAATTTGCCAAGGCGGGCACCATGAAAAGGGAACTGGATAAGATTTTCAGAGACTGACAAGTAGAATACAGCATAAAACCAAAGGCGGCTGTCTGCATGGGTGCAGATGGCCGCCTTTTTGTGCTATACGATTGCGAAAACGGACGAATTTGTCAGTTCTCGTTACATCGGAGCTGGACAAGCTGTCCATTCAGGGCAGCTTGCCCGGAGCAAGAGTGCAGAGGGGTGCGGGTCGCCTGCGGCGACCTCAAAAGGCCACCGGCCTTTTGAAGCACCGACTGAGCCGACAGGCGAGACCAGCTCTTTGCACTGGGCAAGGGTGAAACCCTTGCCCAGTGATATGATGCTGTGCGTCATATCCTACTGGGTATTATCTGGCGCAAAACGGCGGCAGATCCAGCAGCTCCGCTGCTGCGTTCTCCAACGCCAAGCTGTTGAAACGGAGATTAGAAAAATCATTTATAGTCAGATTATTTACATATAATAAATAGGGGCAAGGAAATGTTTATCGTGACCATTGACGGTATCTTTTTACTATTTAAAAATATTTTGAAATAACCTTGTATAAAGAGTATGTGTGTGATATAATCTATTTAAAGATTGTTTGAAATAGATTGGAGCGTGATCGCTTGGCTATAAATGAAGTGTTAGCTGCTTTAGCAGACGATACACGTCGAAAAATTCTGCTAAAGTTACAGGAAGGTAAAATAAGTTCAGGAGATTTAGCAATCTCATTGGATATGACACCACAGGCATTGTCATACCATTTATCGAAGCTAAAAAAGGCAGACTTGATTTATGAAACTCGATATAAAAATTATATTTATTACGAATTGAATTTATCTATCCTTGATGAAACAATTATGTGGATCAGTAATTTGCGTGGAGGTCAACAATGAAAAAGAAAATGGTCGTTTTTTACAGTCTCATGTTTTTACCATTGGTAGTTGTCCTGATTGCCTTACAGTTCTTGCCAGAGCAAATCCCGGCTCATTATGATATGAATAATCAAGTGACACGTTGGGGTAGCAAATATGAAACACTAATTTTCCCTGTAATTACAGTTTTATTTGGCTATTTTATGCTTGCCATGGCTAAGTTATCCTCAAAACAAGAAGAAAATGGAAGTAATAACAAAAATGTATGTATTGTGACTGGAATAGCATCTCTTGCACTTTTCAACGCTATGACGGTCTATTTTTTGTATGCTGATTTCAATTCGATTGAAAATCTGTCTTCCATTGCACTTGATATAAATCAACTTTTATTCGGACTGCTTGGAGTTTCAATGGTTCTATTGGGTAATATTATGCCAAAACTACGAATGAACTCAGTTGTAGGGCTGAGAACCGTATGGAGTATAAAAAATGAGACAGCGTGGAAAAAAAGCCAACGCTTTGGAGGTATTTCGTTTATCGTAAGTGGTATTATTATAATCATGGTATGCTTTTTGACGAAAGGCATTTCTTGTTTTTGGTGGACAATGAGCATTGTAGCAGTTCTTTTGATTATTGACATCTGCTATACCTACACATTATCAAAATACTAATGCTGTAATCCGTGCCTCGTGAGATACTTTGTATCTATGAACACTCTGCAAAACTGAAAAATCTTGCAGGGTGTTTTCTTATGCTCTGATATATATGTAACCAGCCCCGAAACCGGGGTTGAAGATTTCTCCGAAATAACAGACGCGGAGGCCAAGCAGATGGGCTTCCCCTTCTGATGGACAACGGTTACACGTCTGGTTACAGATTCGGTTACGTTCCAGTTACAGTGCAAAAGCCGCATGGCTGCTGCGTTTTCCTCTTTCTGTAACCATGTAACCTTAAAAGAATAAGAAAAAATATAAAGTGCATCGGACGCCTGCGTGCAGAAAAAGAGAGTTTTCCTGCCCGGTTACAGGCGTTCGGTTACAAGGATATGGAGGTCTGCCTATGAAGGATGTCCCGATTTGGGAAAAGAGCAATCTGACGCTGGAAGAAGCTGCGGCTTACTCTGGCATTGGCATCAACAAACTGCGTGAAATTACGAATGAAGATAAATGCAAATTCGTCCTTTGGGTGGGAAACAAGCGTCTGATTAAACGTCGCCTGTTCGATTGCTTTGTCGAGCAAGCATATTCTATTTGAGAGGCTGCCAAAGGCTACAAATGTGAAACCGTCCTTTTCTCATTCGCTGCGGGTGGAAATCGCATGGTTGATGTGTTATACTGACACTGACCTTATAGATGCGCTTTTCACAGAAAGGAGCTTCTAAATGCCTGAAAAGCGCAAGGATAGCAAGGGCCGTGTTTTGAAGGATGGCGAAAGCCAGAGAGCAAACGGCACCTACGACTATCGTTATACCGATATCCACAAGAAACGGCGTTGTATTTACGCTAAATCCCTGACAGAGCTGCGGAAAAAAGAGGAAGAACTGTGGCGCGATCTGGCAGACGGCATCGACTACGCCGCCGGAGAGATGACGGTGGCTGATCTGATTGACCGCTATATGAAACTGAAACGTGGGTTGAAACCTAATTCGCTTCGGTCGTACAACACAGCGGTCAAGCGGATTCATGCTGACCCTTTCGGGCAAAAAACCATCAAAACGGTAAAATTGTCCGATGCGAAAGGCTGGTTCGTGTTTCTGCATGACAGCGGTTTCAAGCAAAACACCATAGGAATCCTGCAAAGCGTTGTCAGACCGGCGTTTGAGATGGCGGTGGAGGATGACATCATCCGCAAGAATCCATTCAAGTTCAAGCTGTCGGACGTTGTGCCGAAGGACGCTTATGTGCGTGATGCACTGACCAGAGAACAGCAGGAGAAATATCTGCAATTCGTTCAAGACTATGGCGGCAACTATTATGATGATATCGTCATTCTTATGGGAACCGGCTTGCGTGTGAGTGAGTTGTATGGCCTGACACGAGCAGATATCGACTTTGAACGGCACTGTATCCATGTCCGGCGGCAGCTTTGCCGGACGGCTGAAAAGCCCTACTTTGTCACACCGCCGAAAACAAAAAGCGGTATCCGCAATGTTCCCATGACGGATACTGTTCGAGCAGCGCTGTTGCGTGTAGTAAAAGCCAAAGCGTCCACGAAAGTGGAAGCGCTGGTGGATGGATGCAGCGGATTTCTCTTTCTGGACAAGTCCGGAATGCCGAAGGTGGCAATGCACTTGGAAAACTATATGCGTGGCGTGCAGGGAAAGTTTGAGAAGGCGTACAGCAAACCTGTTCCGCGCATTACACCTCATGTGCTGCGACACACCTTCTGCACCAATGTTCAGCAGGCCGGGCTGGATGTAAAAAGCCTGCAATACCTGATGGGACACTCCAATGCCAGTGTGACGTTGGATGTCTACACGCACAGCAGCTTTGAATCGGTTGAAAGAGCCTTTGAACAGATCGCCGGCAACCTGTGATTTTCGACGCATGAAGCGGAATTGCTTACGCCGAAACTTACGCCAAAACTTACGCCAATCACCCGGTAAGTGGCGTAGATTTGCGTAGAAAAGCGTGGATCGTGCAAAAACGGAGAATCTGGAAAAATCGGCTTGTGGCCTTGATAATTCTACAAAAGTCTACGTTTCCCGATATTCGTGATTCGGCTCCAAAAGTGTGGTTTGGAAGGGCGGCATGTACTAAGCCGTACCAAGCTTAATAAGATACGCCAGAGAGGCGGAATTTCTCTTCGGAGAGGTTCCGCCTCTTTTATGTATACCCCGCACCTCTGCTGCCCACCCTAACAGCAACGGAAAGGTGGTGGCTTCATGTCCGGCAAACGGGTATTGGCGGTGTATGCCGCCTTGCTGCTGGGGTTTGCGGTGGTGCTGTGCCGGTTGTATCTGCTGGCGCTGCACCTCGCCTATGCTGCACGGGCGGCGGCGCAGAGCACGGTCACCCTGCAGCTGCCCGCCCGGCGGGGCAACTTTTATGATGCGCAGGGGCGGCTGCTCACCGGTCTTGAGGAGCGCTGGCAGGTGGTGTGCTTTCCCGGGCAGGGCAATTACGACCGCCTGTATGCCTGCACCGATGCCGCCGGACAGGCGCTTTTGTACCGTAGCCGCAGCCGCGCCGCCCCGTTTTTGCTGGAGGTGAACTGCGACCCCACTCGTCTTGGCCTGACCGGTTACCCCACCGCCCGGCGGTATGCCGCAGTGCCGCTGTGTCAGCACCTGCTGGGCTATCTGGACGGCACGGGTCATGGCGCTGCCGGGCTGGAAAAGGCGCTGGACGCTGTACTTTCCGGCACAGGGGAGCACAGCAGTCTTGTTTGCGCCGTGACGGCGCAGGGTACGCTGCGCACCGGGGAGACGCCCAAGCTTTTGCAAGCCGATAGCGGGGCGCTGGGCGTGCAGCTGACCATCTCCCGCCCGGTGCAGCGGGCGGTGGAGGCAGTGGCAGCAAGTACCATGACAAACGGCTGCATTCTGGTGTTGGATACCGCCACAGCGGCGGTGCGCGCCAGCGTCAGTGTGCCGGGCTACGACCCGGAGCACCTGGCTGACAGCTTACAGGCAGAGAACAGCCCCTTTTTGAACCGGGCGCTGCAATGCTACGCGGTGGGGTCAGTGTTCAAGCCGGTGCTGGCGGCGGCTGCACTGGAAGCGGGCTTGCAGCCGATTTTCGAGTGCACCGGCGCGGTGGTAGTGGATGGACAAATTTTTCGCTGCGCGGGCGGGGTGCCGCACGGGCAGGTTGACCTTGCTGCTGCGCTGGAAAAAAGCTGTAACGGCTATTTTATCCGTCTGGGGCAGCAGCTGGGTGCAGAAAGCTTGCTGGATGCCGCCAAGGCTTTCGGCTTTGGGCAGAGCCTGCCGCTGGCAGAAGGGCTTGCCGCCGAGGCCGGGCAGCTGCCCGCCCCGCAGGAGTTAGCACAAAGCGGGCAGCTGGCTAATTTCAGCTTTGGGCAGGGCAGTCTGCTGGCAACACCTATGCAGGTGGCGGCGCTGTTCAACACCTTTGCAGCGGACGGCGTATACCGCGCTCCCTATGTGCTGCAAGCCACGCTGGACGAGACCACCGGACAACCGGTGGAGACCCTCAGCCACCCCCGGGGGCGGCGGGTGATCTCAGCACAGAACGCAGCGCTTTTGCGCGCTATGCTGGTACAGGTGGTGCAGCAGGGCACCGCACAGGAT
>ERZ827490.3517-NODE-3517-length-14023-cov-3.229596_pt1 | contig 14023 bp, 11 predicted proteins | sample MGYA00519770_ERZ827490 | MGnify/ENA primary metagenome ERZ827490 (study PRJEB31778, sample SAMEA3449324) | human gut metagenome | biome: human gut; feature: human-associated habitat; material: faeces | place: United Kingdom | collected 2010/2012 ...
ACGAGCGTGTATAAGCGAGTATTCAAACCGCCGCGACTAAAGTCACAAATATAGGGGCTAGACTCTCTTCGGGGGCGTCTCTTTGCCTGCGGCAAATTCCTATTTTATTGGATAAAGGATATCGTTTACATACCATCAGCACAACATCTGGTGGAAGTAAAGGACTTGGAGGCGGTGACCGCATCCAGGCAACAATGGTGTTTGAAAGAATCGAATAGGTGGCATTTATCCCTATTTGTGGCCTGGGAGCAAAGGCTGGATGCGGGCGCTTAAAGCGAACATTCAGCCTGCAGCGACGAAAGCCACAAATAGGGATATTTTATCTTCCTGGATTCGTCTGTTTTTGAATTTTTTGTCTATCCTCTGTCATTCCCGAATAAAAATCGAATCCCCCGGATGAGGAACTTTCCGGGGGATTCTTTATATTAAGTAATGAAGATATGATAAAAAATAGGAAAGAATTAGTTGTTACCTAAAACATCTTTCACTGTATCTTCTACCATTTTCTTAGTAACGATTTCAACTGTATCGCGGCAAATTGCAAGCTCTTCGTTTGTTGGGATACAGATGACTTTTACTTTTGATTCTGGAGTGGAGATAATACGTTCTTCTCCATGCATCTTGTTTGCTTTCTGATCTAAAGTTGTATCAAGGTAATCGAAATGTTCGATAATTCTTGAACGGATGATATCGTCGTTCTCACCGATACCAGCTGTAAATACGATGGCGTCAACACCGTTCATAACGGCGATGAAACTTCCGATGTATTTAACTACGGAATGAGAAAATACTCTTAAAGCCAAGTCAGCACGTTTGTTACCAGCTTTTGCAGCCTCGTCAAGATCACGGAAGTCAGAAGAAACACCGGAAATACCAAGAACACCGGATTTCTTATTTATGATATCCATAACCTGCTCAAGAGAAAGGTTCTCTTTGTGAGCGATGAATTCGATACAAGTAGGGTCGATATCACCAGAACGTGTACCCATTACAAGACCCTCTAATGGAGTAAGACCCATAGAAGTATCTACACATTTTCCACCATCAACAGCGGAGATGGAAGAACCATTACCAAGGTGACATACAACAATCTTTAAGTCTTCAGGTTTTTTACCAAGAATCTCAGCAGCTCTTAAAGAAACATATTTATGAGATGTTCCGTGGAAGCCGTAACGACGAACAGCGTATTTCTCATAGTACTCATATGGAAGACCATAGATGTAAGCTTCTGGTGGCATAGTCTGATGGAAAGCTGTATCAAATACACCAACCATTGGAGTTGTAGGAAGAAGCTCTTTACAAGCAGCAACACCAACTAATGTAGGAGGGTTGTGAAGAGGAGCTAAGTCGTTACAAGATTCTACTGTCTTTAATACTTCTTCTGTAAGTAATGTGGAACAAGCAAATTTCTCACCACCATGTACCATACGATGTCCAACAGCATCAATTTCATCGATGGATTTTAATACACCATTTTCAGGGTCTGTTAACTGTTTTAATACAAGTTCAACAGCCTGACGATGTGCAGGCATTGCAGCTTCGTACTTAATCTTATCCTGGCCGGCTGGCTGATAAGTTAAAACACCATCGATACCGATTCTTTCACATAAACCTTTTGCGAGAACGTGTTCTGTCTCAGAATCAATAACCTGATATTTCAGGGAAGAGCTACCGCAGTTAATTACTAAAACCTTCATTTCATATCTCCTTTTTGTATAATTATTTATTACGAAACGCCAAATTTCGCTTATTTTATTTTGCTAGGCATATTATAGCTTGTTTTTTTTATCTTGAAAATGTACTTATTCAGCTTATGATGGAGTTTTTTTGTTATTTCGGCACTTTTTTTTGAGTTTTGATAGGTAATTGTATTTCATAGTAAACAATAAATGATTTTGTTTGAAAGTTAACATGATTAGACAAAAATATAAAAATGTCCAAAAAAATCAAAAAAATTCATCAAAAAATGATAAAAAATAGTAAGAAATACAAAAAATAGGAAGATTGCTGTTTCGTTTGTTTTCGGTTATAATATGGACAAAGATAAGCAGATTTATCCGCTTACAGCAAGAATACTCCGACCTCTAAGGTGGGAGATGAATTGCATTCAGGTAGAAATAAAAGGAGAAAGGAGTTCATTTATGAAAGTAGCGGGAATTATCGCAGAGTATAATCCATTTCACAAAGGACACCAATATCATATAGAAGAAACACGGAAAAAAACAGGGGCAGATTATGTTGTTGTAGTTATGAGCGGGGACTATGTACAGCGTGGAGAACCAGCAATTGCAGATAAATATATGCGAACCCGGATGGCGCTTTCTGGCGGAGCAGACTTGATTATTGAAATGCCGGCAATCTATGCGACAGCCAGTGCCGAATATTTTGCGACAGCAGGGATTGGGATTCTTGATCAATTAGGCTGTGTCGATTATCTTTCCTTTGGAAGCGAATGGGCAGAAGTAGAAGATTTTTCGGCATATGCGACTTTATTTCTTGAAGAACCGGAAGAATATAAACAGATTTTGCAGGAAAAATTAAAATCGGGAAAAAGTTTTCCAGAAGCGAGAGCTTTCGCAGCGGGAAATTTATTATTCGATTCGAAACCAGAAAAAGCAATAGAATTTTTAAAAGAGCCAAATCACATTTTAGGCTTGGAATATATCAAAGCATTAAAAAGAAGAAATTCTTTGATCAGGCCAGTTGTTATTAAAAGAAAAGGAAATCATTATCATGAAAATAAACTGACAGAAAACTATTCCTCCGCAACAGCAATCCGCCAGGAAATGTACCATTTTTATAGAAACTTCAGTAGAAAAAATCCGTATAATACAGAAACTTGTAATAGCGGAAAATGTGGAAATACGGGAAAAAATACCAATAACAGAGTCAGCAATATCTATAATAATACTTATAACAAAGAAAAAGAAGCACCCCAGGCATTTGAAAAAGCACTTTGTGGAGAATATCTTTCTTTTATAGAAGGATTTTTACAGAATAACTTTGTGACCTGGGAAGATTTAATGCCCTATCTTGACTATACGTTTCTTCTGAAAAATAAAGTAATTGGCAAATACTTTGGAATGAATCTTGATTTAGCAAGAAGATTTCAAAATATTTATGAGCCAGGACTTTCTTTCGAAGATTTGATAGAAGGCCTTCACGCCAGACAGATTACGGATGCGGCATTGAGAAGAGTTCTTTTGCATATCGTACTTCACATGAAATACTATCCATTCTTAGAAGAAGCCAAAGACATTCCGATACCATATGCAAGAATATTAGGCTTTTCCAAATCCTCTTCTCCCCTGCTAAAAGAAATACGTCAAAATGCCACTTTGGATATCATCCAACGTCCTGCAGAGGGCAAAAAACTTTATTCCAACGGTTCAGCACAGGCACAGATTTACAGTATAGATATACGAACCGCAGACTTGTATGAACAGATTGCTGCCAGAAAAGCAGGAAGAAAACCAATCAGCGAATATAAACGCCAGCAGGTGATAAGGTGAAATTTGGTTTGCCGCAGGCAAGGAGATGCCCGCAGCAATTACTATAAAAAATAACTGTGGAGAATTTACCGAAATCGAGTTATACTATGTTCTATATAAAAAGACAGCAAAGAAAATGCAAAATAGAAAGCGAGGTCGATTATGTATAATGCAGGATTGATTTTAGAAGGCGGTGGAATGCGCGGTGTATATACAGCCGGTGTATTAGATGCCTTTTTAGATGCAGGAATTGAATTTTCCAGTGTATATGGAGTATCTGCCGGAAGCTGCCATGCATGCAGCTACCTTTCTAAACAGAGAGGAAGGGCATTTCGAGTAAATGTAGATTATCTTGATGACCCGAATTACTGTGGAGCAAAAACATTTTTGAAAACAGGAAATGTTTTTGGGCCAGAGATGCTTTATGAGCAGATTCCAGATGTGTTAGATCCATTTGATTATCAGGCATTTTTGAATTATCCAGGTAAGTTTTATGCAGTAGTTACTGATGTGGAAACAGGAGCTGCAAGATATTTAAGAGTGCGAGATCTTAGAAAGCAGATGTGGATGATTCGTTCATCAAGTTCGCTGCCATTAGTTTCTAAGACAATCGTTGTAAAAGGACATAAGCTTCTTGATGGAGGAATTGCTGACAGTATTCCGATTCGTAAATCAATAGAAGATGGCAATGAGAAGAATGTTGTCATTCTCACAAGAGACCACGGATATCGTAAGGCGCCGAATAAGCTGATGCCGATTATGCGTCTTCGTTATCCAAAGTATAAAGAATTTCTTCATGCTATGGAGACAAGACATGTCCGTTATAATGAGACAATAGATTTCTTAGAAGAACAGGAAAAAGAGGAAAAAGTCTTTATCATTCGTCCGGAAGCAAAAGTGGAAGTAGGAAGAATTGAAAAGGATAAGGCAAAACTTACGGTTCTTTATAAACAGGGACTTCATGACGGAGAAAAGGCAATAGAAGCAATGAAAGAATATTTGGAGAAATAGTCGGCGTGTTTTAAATGTTTTTTACATCTTGTAATCTTTTACAGGAAACTAATTTTATAAACACGCTCTGGAAATTCTTTTTGTTTTCTGGTAGACTAAAAGACAAATATAACTCAAGTATAACTGTAGAAAGGATTGGGAATTATGAGCAAGAAAAAAGTAGTAATAGCCCTCGGACACCGAGCATTAGGAACAACAATGCCAGAACAGTACAAAGCAACAAGAAATACTGCCAAGGCAATTGCAGATTTAGTAGAAGCAGGGGCAGACGTTGTTATATCCCACAGTAATGCACCACAGGTTGGAATGATTCATACAGCGATGAACGAATTCAGTAAGGACAGAGAAGACTATACACAGGCGCCTATGTCCGTATGTTCTGCTATGAGTCAGGGATATGTTGGATACGATTTACAGAATGCGATTCGTGCCGAACTCTTAAAAAGAGGAGTATATCGCCCAGTATGTACAATTATCACACAGGTAATGGTAGACCCTTATGATGATGCATTTAATGAGCCAGTTAAAGTTATCGGAAGACTTCTTTCGAAAGAAGAAGCAGAGCAGGAAGAAAAACATGGAAACTATGTTACAGAAGTAGAGGGCGGCTATCGAAGAATTGTAGCAGCTCCAAAGCCACAGGGAATTATCGAGATTGATTCTATCAAAGCGCTTTCTGACCAGGGACAGGTAGTTATCGCCTGCGGCGGTGGCGGAATTCCAGTGTTAGCACAGGGAGTAGAACTTCATGGTGCCAGCGCAGTTATCGAGAAAGACTATGCCAGTGGAAGAATGGCAGAACTGTTGAATGCAGACGTATTCATGGTTTTAACAAGTGTAGAGAATGTCTGTGTTGGTTACAATACAGAACAGGAATCTCCATTAGAGCATATTACTGTAGCAGAAGCACAGAAATACATCGATGAAGGTCAGTTCGAGCCAAATACAATGCTTCCAAAGATTGAAGCAGGTGTTTCTTTCCTTGAAAAAGGCAATGGAAGAAAGGTAATTATTACATCAATTGATAAAGCTTTAGAAGGCTATCTGGAGAAAACCGGAACAATTATTGAATAACTTCTGGTTTGCGTAGCAGGAGAGACGCCCACAGAGAATATTATATTCTCTGTGGGCTTTATTTCGCTTCAGGAGTTCGTCTGCCTTGCAGCCTCACAAATCAGAATTCAGGACATAATTTTTTCATATTTCTTTTTGCCGCAGGCAAGAAAGATGCCCGCTGAGAATAAAATAAGCCATATGTGTGATTTTTGACGTTGTGAGAAGTAATATCATAGTATACCCTCGCAACTCCGAAACCACACATATGGTTTATTTTATTCCCAGCGGGCTGTCTTTGGCTGTTGAAGTAAAAAATCATGCTAGAGCATTTTTCAAACACGCTCTGGAGGATTGGAGAATTTTCCAGAAGACTGTGGTTTTCAGAAAATGAGATATGAAACAGAAAAATAAGGAAAATTTCCAAGAAATCTGTGAGTAGTAATTGAATTTATAAAAAGCTATAATAAAAAAGAGTATATTAAAAAACAATAAAATATTCTCCGGCTGGTGAACTCGTAAAAATGTCAGAAAACTATAAAAAAGATATGGATAGACATTTTCTGTCTGCCTGAATCCGTATAATAACGGAAAGAAAGGTGGAAGAGAATGTTCATGTGGCATGTGGGAGATATAGCTGAAAAGAAAAAATGTAAAACAGGACAACACGAAAAAATGGCAATATTTAACGAGAGCAACCCAGACAGTTACCGTTCTATATACGGTTCCTTATTTTCTGAATTTGGGGAAGAAATAACTACAAAAATACATAAGGCATATGCAGGACGGCAGATTTCCTTTCCGAAAAAGTTGTACACAGAAGAATATATCAATTATTATGTGCAGAAAAATAAAACGGAAAAGTCTCCAGCAGTAATGGCAGATGAACTCGAATGCACCGAACGTATCGTAAGACGGCACATGAAAGAAAGCCGTGATATGGAGTCGGAACAGTTTGAACAATCTGTCAAAACTATCAGCAGATACCGCCCGGTATATAATGAGCTTTATTTAGAATTTGGGGAAAAAATAATGAAAGAAATCTATGCCCTATACAGAGGACATCAGATTTCCTTTCCGAAAAAGCTCTATACCGAAAACTACATTATGCATTATGTAAAAGAACACATGTGGGATATGACCGGTTCCGAGCTGGCAAAAGAACTGGGATATACCGAACGAAGAATCAGCCAGCTCATAAAAAGTATCATGGACAGGCAGGAAAAAAGCTGATAACCAGCAGGCACATTTTGATACTATCAATATGAAAGGTGATATTAATAGTATCTGATATTATAAATAATATGAATGGTACCTGGTGCCATATAATATTATTCATGTGGATAGAATATTAAGCTGATATTATATCACAAATGAATTTCTAAAAACTTCTTAATAGGAAATGGAATCTTTTTCACGCTCCTGCTGTTCAAGAAGAACATCAATAATCTTATTCACAGACAACAGTGTGGAAGGGGAACATTGAGAAAGCTTATTCGCAATTTCTGAATCAATCATGCGATCCTTTTCAACATAAGGGGTATCCATCAGAAAAAAGTTCAGATCCATATCAAGAGCATAAGCAAGCTTTAAAAGAAGAGACAGAGAAACCTTAGTCTGGCCAGTCTCGATATGACTCATATGATTATTGGAACATCCGATAACCTCACCGAGTTCTGCTTGCGTATATCCTTTATCAATCCTAGCCTGTTTCACACGTTGTCCAATTCTTTCAAAATCAATTTCCGGCAGCATGATAGACATTCTGTTCTCCCTTTCTATATTTCAAATAATTCAAAAAATTAACCATATGATTCACAATTGAATAATGGTAAACTATTTCATTTTTAATTATATCTTAAGCAGAAAAACTGAAAAACAAACTATAAAAGCAGATTGCACTAAAAAATCCAATATGGTATAATTTTTTTGGAGAAATAAATTGAAAAATAAGTATTAGAGGGGAAATTATCAGAAAATGGTCACAAAACGAACCGAAGAGATAAAAAATGATAAAATCCAGAGAATTCTGGGGATTTACACCAAACTTATAGAGGGAAAGACCGTAAAAAAGGAAGAAGAAGTGCAGCGTTATAAGGTCAATCCCCGAACCATCCAACGGGATATTCAGGATATCACTGCCTTTTTAGAAAGAGACGATTTAAATACTGGCATAATCAATTCTATCATCTATGATACCAAAGCCAGAGGGTATCGTCTCCAATATAATAATGTCTATAAACTATCCCCACAACAAATATTAGCAATCTGCAAAATACTCTTAGATAGCAGAGCCTTTGTAAAAGAAGAAATGACAGAAATCATCGACAAGCTCATCCATTCCTCTGTCATCAAAGACGACCAGCCGCAAGTGGAAAAACTCATTCAGAATGAAGAAGAGCATTATGTCGAACTCCAGCATAAAACCCGCTTCCTTAATAAAATGTGGGACATCGGCCAGGCTATACAAAACCAGAACTACATCGAAATCGAATATAAACGGGGCGATAACGAGATAAAAAAACGGAAACTAAAACCAGCAGCAATTATGTTCTCCGAATTTTATTTTTATCTGACAGCCTTCATTGATGACAAAAATCTATGTGAGAACTTCGATGTAGCCAATGATCCATTTCCAACCATCTATCGAATCGACCGCATTCAGAATTTAAAAATTCTCGACGAACATTTTCGAGTACTCTACAGCAGCCGATTCGAAGAAGGCGAATTCCGCAAACGAGTCCAGTTCATGTACGGCGGGAAGCTCCAGACCGTTCGCTTTAAATACAAAGGATCATCCATCGAAGCAGTAAAAGATCGTCTGCCTACCGCGGAGATTGAAAAATATGAGGATGGCGTGTATACGGTAAAAGCGGAGGTATTTGGGAAGGGGATTGAGAGATGGATTCGGGGACAGGGGGATGCTGTGGAGGTTGTATAACCTATCCATAAAGAGGAGCAGATTTAAATTTGAGAAATTTTTAAAATGAAAATGATGAAATAGAGAAAATAAATCTAATATTAAGCAACAGTAATAGGGAGAGACAATTATGAGCATATTATTTGGAAAAAGAAATTCATTATCAGATAAAGTAAAAATGGCATTTACAGATACAAAGGCTAAAGGAGAGAAAAAAGGATACGAAAAAGCAGCAAAACAATATGATGAGGTATTGAAAAAAGCAGAGAGTTTCTATAATGAAATAGAAGACATTGTTCGGAAGAAAAAAGGGTTTTATCAGGAACAATCAAAGAGATTATCAGATATGCTTATTGTGGTACAGTATGAGAAAAAACAATTAGAAAATGAATTAGATTTAAAAAAAGATGAAATATCTGAAAAGTATAATATTCCATTAGAAAAATTAAAAATAGAAAAAATTGTTGATAATGCTTTAAATAATGCATTGAGCATAGTTCCTCCATTATATTGGTTAAATTTGGTATATAATTATAAAGAAAATAGAATGTATAAAGCAGAAATGGAAGGTTATAAGGAGGCACAAAACTTATATAGAACTAAAATTTTAAATATAAAAAATGATCTTCGTGAATTACAAAAAGAAGTAGATACAACTTTACAGGAAATATTAGAACAGATTGTAGACCAAGTTATTTTGATTACATCTGAACAAATGGAAATTGCAGAATTGAAAATGGCTTTAGAAGAATAGATATGGAATGGATTTTTTCGATAAATAGTAAATATATAATGAGGTAATTAAGTTATATGAAAAAGAAATTAACAAAGAGAGATGTGTCTGAAATTATAAACGTCTTAGAAAAGGTAAAAAAAGTAGATTTTGTAGCACTGAATAAATCACTTCAGGCAACATTAGACAATATGTTAGAACGATTAAAAACAAATACATTTAGATTGGCAGTAGTTGGTGAATTTAGTTCTGGTAAATCCACTTTTCTGAATGCGATAATTGGAAAAGATATTTTAAAACATGGAGTACAGGAAACCACAGCAACAATTACTGAAATTCAAAATCTCTCTGAAGCTGAAAATTTTGATGTATACTATGTTAATGGCACAGCAGAAAAAGAAATTCCTATTGATAAGTTGATTGAATATACATCAACAGCCAGTAAGTTACATAATGTTGCACAGGATATAAAAAAAGTTGTTATAAAGACTAGAATGTTTGATGAGCAGGCAGATGTTTGTCTTGTAGATACCCCAGGTTTAAACGGTGTTGCAGATTATCACAAAGAGAAAACAATAGAACTTATTGAGAGTTCTCATGCATGTATTTATTTGATACAAGTTAGAGGTTTAAGCGAAAGTGATAGAAGTTTTATTAAACTGATAAGTAAGTATCAGCATAATATAATATTTGTTCAAAACTTTATTGATGCATTGAAGGAATCAGAAGGTGAAACTCCGGAACAAAAGGTAAATGAGCAGAAGAAAATCCTTGAGGAAATCTTTTCTAAAGAGGAGTACGATATTAACTATAGCGTAGTGGGAGTTTCTGCGAAAAATGCATTGATTGCCAGAGACAGAGAGATTAAAGAATATAATGGAAAAATATTAGATGAAGAAAGTAGAAAACAATTATTAGAACAATCTGGATACAATGATGTGAAGGCTCAGATAACGAAATTGATTCTAGAGAATGAAAAAGGAATGATACAGAAGCAAGATACGATTAAGGCGGCAGTAACTTTATTACAGCAATTAGAAGCAGTATTGAAAGGAAAAAGTGAAGAAGAGGAAGAAAAATGGAATGAATCGTTAGATGGACGAAAACAAAAGAAATATTTACTTTTAAAAAATAGATTACAGGAAAATAAAAAAGTATATTGGAGCAAGATAGAAAATTTTGTGGAAGTAAAAAAGGTAGATATACAAAAAAAGATAAATAACAGTTTACGAGAAGAATTGGATGAAATTATAAAAATACTAGACAGGGAATTAAATAATATTAAAAGAGATGACCTTTATGCAATTGAACACTATATAAATGTTGTGTCTAATGAAGTTTATAGTGGAATAATGGAAGCTGAGAAACATGTGAATGATTTGATGAATGCTGGATTTAATAACGTTTTATCCAATATAAGTTTTAGAATTCAGGAATATACAGGACAAGAGGCAGAAACTCCAAGATGGGATGAGCATAGTATTAATTTGTCTAATAAAGAAGTTAGTTCATTGAAAATTGGACAAGAGGAAGAAATGATTATCGCCAAAGAAAATCAAAAAATACTGGAAGAAAAAGAAAAAATTAAAAAAGGGCGACAAGAACTGGAAAAATCAAAACATGAATTGAATTTATTAAATATACAGAAGAAAATTAAATATGAGGAACGGGAAGAAGCCTATATAAAGAAACAGGAAAGACTGGACGCAGTTGGAAGGATAAAACCGGAGGCAGAGAAAAAAACGAAACAGGAAACAGTCTTGGAAGATTGGGGAGGACTTGGAATACTTGATTTTTTCTTAGGACCGATAGAGTCTACAAAAACAGTAGAATATTCGGATTATAGTAAACAAGAAAAATGGGAAAAGGAAGTTAAGAAGATAGAAAAAGAATACCAGGAGAAAGAGGATAGGTATAAAGCAATAGAGATAAGGTACAAGCAAAAAGAAAAAATGTACAAAGAAGATGTAGCTATTACAAAAGCAATGGAGAAAATTAGATCAAAAGAGATAAAGCAGAGAGAAAGAAAAATAGAGTTAAAGAAAAAAGAATTGGAGGAAAAAAGGAAAAAGGCCAAAATAGAATATATAGGGACATTGAAAAACATGGTAAGAGATAATGTAAGAGACTATCTCGATGAAGATGTGTTTGTATTTTTAGACGATGCATTTCAATCGGCTGTTAAAATGAACAAAGAACAAGTTTTGAAATTAGGAAAGAATTTGTTTGATATATCTTTCACTAAAAGAATTCAGGAATATGAAAATGTAATTAATGGTATGAAACCTGATTCTAATATAAAACAGCAAAGTGATACAATAGAAAAAGCAATTAAATTACTAGAGAGGTATGTATAATGGGTAACAATTCTGAAATTATTAGAAAAAGTTATGTAGAAAAAAAGGAGAAAATTTTAGCTCTGTTGAAGAAAACAGAGTTATTTTATGCTGACAATGAAGATGAAGGCAAGGTAGAGGTGTTTCAAAGTTTACAGAAAAATCTTGAAGATGGAGAATTTAGTATTGTAGTTGTGGGAGAATTTAGTGCTGGTAAATCTACATTATTGAATGCATTAATGGGTCAGAAAATCCTCCCTTCCTTTAGTGGTGAGACAACGGCAACGGTCAATTTTTTAAGACATAAAGATAAAGCCGATCACGGAGAAAGGGGAAAAATTTATTATAAGGATGGACAGACGAAAGAACTTCAGGATGTTTCTTTAGATATTATTAATAAGTATGTAAGTACAAAAGGAGACGATGTAGCAAAAACAATTGAACATTTGGACTTGTACTTAGATTCTAAATTTTTAGAAGATGGGGTTACGCTAGTTGATAGTCCTGGTTTAAACGGAATAGCAGAGGGACATAAAGAGATTACAGAACAACAGATATTGAAGTCTAATGCCAGTATTTTTGTATTTAGCAGTGATCATCCGGGAAGTAAAACGGACTTTGAGGCTTTATATGAACTACAAAAAAAGGTAAAAACTATTATTTTTGTATTAAATAAGATCGATACAATAAGAGAAGAAGAGGGAAATACGGTTGAGGTTGTTGTTGATTCATTAAAGAAAAATTACAAAAAACAGTTTCCAGAGGCAGAAACTATACCAGAAATCTGGCCTGTTGCCGCATTTCCAGCATTGATGGCAAGAAGTGGTAAAGGAGAGGGACGGGAGGATACTTCTCGTTTACAGCCATTTGAAGAACGTTTATTAAAATTTTTGACTTGTGGAGAGAAGGCACATCAGCAATTAGTTTCTCCAATAGAGCGAGTTCTTTCTGTTGTAAAGGAATCGAAAGATATTTATGAAGAAGATATAGAAGCATTGAATAACAAACAAGATTCTGTAGAACTGGAAAATAAAATCGGTGAGTTGCAGGAAGTTATCAAAGGTTTAGTCGATGAGGAAAAAGAGAACAAGAGAGATATATCAAGGAAAGTAAAGGCTGCTTTTAAAAATCTTAATGAAGGTTTGATAGAAGAAATTGAGAAGGAACAAGAAAAAAAACTTAGAAAAATTGACAGATATGATGAATTGGAAGAGACAGTAAGATATTTAAAGAGTTTTGAAGAAGAATTTCTTCGTAGTGTTAAAAGAATCATTTCAAATAAAGAGGACGATTTACAAGACCATATAAGAACAATTATTGAGATAAATTATAATGAAATGGCGGAAGCAATTAATGAACGATTAATGCAATCTGATGCTGGAATTAGTATTGATATCAAAAATCATTTAGATATTAATGTAGATGCAGAGTCATACAAAGTTGGATTAAAAGAAATGGGAGAAAAGTCTCGAAAATTAGAACAGGAATTAAGAGAGCTAGAAGAAAAAGCAGATGAGGCAGAAGAAGATTTTATAAAAGAAAAGGAGAATAGAAAAAGAAAAGAAGAATTGAAGGAAAAAATTGCAAAACTAGAAGAAGCACAAAGCATGATAAACGATAAAACCCTGCCAGATGTGGTTAGGTGGAAGGAATCAGTAGATGATACACGGGAACGAGGAGGAGCGCTTGGATGGGTATTAGATAAAATTATCGGGGAAAAAGAAGTGACTCGTCAGGTAATGCGACAAGATAGTACAGCACATGACAAGGCAGCAAAACAGCAAGAGGAAGAACTGGAAAGAAATAAGAGGAAGATTGAAGAAGTAGAAGAAATTTTGGCAACATATGGTGAGGATAAAGTTGATTCAAAACAAAATAAGTTCGAAAAGTTAAAAGCACAAATCGCAAAGAAAATGGAGGAACTTGAAAAAAATACAAAAAATGATATAAAGAAGATAGATGCATCTTATAAGAAACAAGTTCAGGATTGTAAATATGCTCTACGAGATTTTTGTGATGATGTTACAGATGAACTTAAAAGTATAATTAAAAAAGAAACGAGAAAAGAGCAAGAAGTTTATGTAAATATAGTAATGGAAGTAGTAGAGGCAAATCTCCAGAATGAGATTAAACAAAAACAAGACCGTATAAGAAATCTTCAAAAGCAGATGGAATCTTCAGAAAATGACAAAAAACAACAACTGGAGAAATTAAATGGGAAGATTCTGGTTATGAATGACATTTTAAGCGAAGGAATAGATATTCAGGCAGAATTAGAAAGCGAAGAGATAGACACAATTGCACAGCAGGATTTATAGAGGAGAAGATACGATATGGAAATTACAGTTTTTAAAGAAATAGCGAAGTGGATGGGGAAAAAAGAAGATTTTTTGAAACTTTTAAGATTAGAAGAGCTAGAAGAAGAATGGTATGCTCCCTTTTAGGTAGACAGTTAAAAAAATAAAACTGTTTATCTGAA
>ERZ827490.3524-NODE-3524-length-13998-cov-5.025819_pt1 | contig 13998 bp, 5 predicted proteins | sample MGYA00519770_ERZ827490 | MGnify/ENA primary metagenome ERZ827490 (study PRJEB31778, sample SAMEA3449324) | human gut metagenome | biome: human gut; feature: human-associated habitat; material: faeces | place: United Kingdom | collected 2010/2012 ...
TTGACTGGAAGAGCTGCGGCGGTGCTTTTAAAACCGCAAAGGACGCGAAGTTCGTTAAGATATGGCTGGTTTCAAACACCTCGGACGCGATGGATATGTATATCGATAATGTGGCGCTCACAAAAACCGAGAGCATTGACGACCCGAACCTCGATTTTGAATATACAGCAGGCGGCAAGCCGCTTAACTGGAGCTATGTAACGTCCGACGGTATCGCAAGCATTTCGGCGGATAAATCCGTTTACTACCGTGGCAGCAGCTCACTGCATATTGAAAAGCAGTACAGCAGAATAAACTACACCACCGCGACCATGGCAAAGCGGATAAATGTCAACGCGGGCGACAGAATCGAGTTTGTTATCCATATGCGCAGCCGTAATGCGGTGTCGGGTGCGTTTGCAGCCTCGCTTTCGGGCTATAATTCCTCGGGCAAGCTTATTCAAAGCTGGACCGGGCAGGACAGACCGCTTAATTCGGGCAGTAACCTGAGCGACTGGCAGGAATACAGAATAGTCTATACCGTTCCGAAAAATGTTCGCAGTGTGGCGCTTGCCATGCGAATAGGCGGCAGAAAAGCCGATGTGTACTTTGATTCGATAGAATACTACAACTACACCGAAAGCAACGACACGGTTTATGCCGAGGATTTTGCATCTCCCTCATCCGACGGAATGTTCGGCGGCTTTAAAAAGACCGATGTTAAGGGCAATCCCTCCTTCGGCACTGCGGGCGAAGCGATAATTTCGGGCGGCTCGGGCGACAGCGCGGCTATAGAAAAGAAAATAGATATTATAAATACCGATTATTCTTATCAGTTTACCGCGCATTACAGAACCACGGGCACTGCAGTAGGTAAATTGAGTCTTACAGGCTATAACTGGAAAAACGAGTCGGTGGGAGCGGTTGTTGACCGCGAAATCTCATCAGCCCCGACTTCAACCGAAATCAAGGTTGATTTTACGGCGATAAACGCTGCGTATTATGTTCTGCGGTTTGAAAAAACCGGTGGCGACGGCGGCGTTGCATTGAACGATGTGACCGTGCGCACCACCGCGGAGCCGAGCGTAGACCTCGGCTGGGAGGGCGCGTGGATAGTCCATCCCGCGGATTACGACACAATAGAGAGCCAGAAAAACAACGAGCGCTACTATTATTACCGCCAGGAAATAAATCTTGAAAGCACCGTGAAATCGGCACAGATGCAGATAACCGCGGACGACAGAGCCGATGTTTACATAAACGGCGAAAAGGTTTACGAGGAGACCCGCACCGGAGACACCTGGAGCCTGCCTGTCACCCTTGATATTACGGAATATCTGCAAAAGGGTAAAAATGTTATCGCGGTTCGGTTGTATAACGGCGTTTACAGATACGCGCTTTTATACGACGGAATAGTGAAGATGGATAACGATTCCGTTCTGCGCTTCTACACCGATGAAAGCGTAAATGTAGCGCGCGAATCGATAGGGGAGAACAGCACCCCGAATCCGCAGTGGAGCGAATCCGACGCCGATAACTTTATGAAGCCCGATTATGATATGTCAACAGGCGGCTGGACAAAGGCGGAAATTTACGCTAATGTCGGCAGCGGCGGCTGGGGCGCAATCGACTTCGATTTTTCGGAATATTCGGATTATAAAATAGAAACAAACGAATTCACCTTCCCGAAAAACACAATTTATGCGGGCGACACGGTGACGGTTACGGCTACTCTTAAAATTGCCGAGAAGCTGCCCGAAGCCTCAAGCTTTAAAATATATTTCTGGAAGCGAAATTCAACCAGCCGTATTTGCACGGGAACAATAACCCTTGCAAACGGCAAAACCACGAAGTCATGGCCTACCGGTAAGGAATTTACCGCCGAGTTCGAAATAACCGTGCCGCAGTTCTTGGCGGCGGGCGATTACACGGTGCAATTTGATAACACAGTGGCGATTGTCAGCGATTATTACATCAACAATAAGGTCGGAAGCCTTAAAATTGCGCAGTATAAGCAGGAGGTTTCGACAAAGAGCGAAATCAAAATGTATAACGGCAAGCCGACCGTATTTGTAAACGGCGTGGCGCAGGCGCCCTTGTGGTACAGCCGCCCCGAGCGCGATACCCAGTTTGACCAATCCGAAATGGAGGGGCTGGCAAGCGTGGGAATAGATACATCTATTGCATTTATCCTCCCGCGTGAAACGCTCGGCGAGCTTTGGATGTCCGACGGGACTATTAAGACCGAGACCATAGATCAGCAGATTTTGGGTACGCTTGCGGCAAACCCGAATTCGCAGCTTGTTATGGCAATCGATACCACACCGCCGCAGTGGTGGCTGGACGCTCACCCCGAGGAGTGCGTAAAGCTTAACGACGGCACGGTGAGCAAGGAGTCCTTCTCCTCAGAGCTGTGGAAAAAGGAAACAGGCGAAAAGGTTACCGAAATAATTAATTACCTTATGCAGCAGCCCTACGCCAATAATATTATAGGCTTTAAAATTACGGGCGGCACCACCTACGAATGGCAGTGGTGGGGAATAAACGGCAGCACAAAGGCAGGCGATTATTCATCGGTAGGACTTACCGCCTTCCGTGCATGGCTTAAAGAAAGGTATAAAACCGACGCGGCGCTGAAATCCGCTTGGGGCGACAGCTCCGTAACGCTCGCAACGGCTGCCGTTCCGAGTATTGCGGTGCGCAGCGAAACCGAGTTCGGCAGCATTTTAAGCGCAGGCAAGAACCGTCAGGCAATAGATTACGAGCTGTTTATGGGTGAGAAGAAGACCGAGGCAATGCTTTATTTTGCTTCTCTTGTGAAAAAAGCCACGAACAACAGGCTTTTCGTAGGAACATATGCGGGCTATCTGCTTAATGTTATCAACTACGATATGGCGGCTTCCACCTCACAGACCTCCTTCCAAAAGATACTCGAATCCGACAGTATTGATTTCATAACCTGCCCGTGGAATTACAGCGAGCGCGAAATAGGCTATTCCGGCGATTATATGTCGGCTGTAGACAGCGTTACCGCGCACGGAAAGCTCTATATTGCGGAGGACGACAACCGCAACCACACCACATCGATGTTTGAAGCGCCCGACGCGCGTGCGTCCGTCGGTTGGACGCGCACCGCCGAGCAATCCATAGAGCAGTTAAAGCGAAACTTTGCATATGCTCTTTCGAAGGGCTGCGGGCTTTACCTTTACAGCCTTGCGGGCACTTATTTCACCGATAAGCAGCTATGGGAGACTGCCTCTGCCATGATGCAGGAAATGACCCTGTCACTGGGACTTGAACGCAAGAGCGTTTCGGATATAGCGGTGTTTTACGATGAGCAGTCGCCCGCGTATATGCCGTATTCCGGCTCTGACCTTACAAATGAGCTTTTGTATAAGGGATTGCTGCTTACGCAGCGCAAGGAGCTTTACAACCTCGGTGCACCGTATGATACATACCTGCTCGACGACCTCGAAAAGGGGCTTGTGCCGGAGCATAAGATAAATATTATGCTCTCGACCACGCAGGTTACAGAGGCAGAACGCCGCGCGATAAGCGAAAAGCTGCAGAAAAACGGCAATGTTATCATCTGGGTGTTTACATCGGGTATGTCCGACGGCAATACCACCTCTGTTGATAATCTTTCGGCTCTTACGGGAATGAATATGAAGCTTATTGAAAGCCCTAATACCGAGCGCAAGCTTATGGGCACGGTTGAGGTTGAAAATTACAACAGCTGGGTAACAGAGGGGCTGGCGGATGTCAGCTTCGGTGCGATAGAATACAGAACCTTAGCACCCGTTATAGCGGTGGATGACGAAACCGCCGTAACTCTCGGCTATCACACCGAGCAAAACGGATACGGAACAAACAATGTCGGCTTTGCAATGAAGGAAATGACCGACGGAAAGGGAAATAGCTGGACGAGTATTTACTCGGCAGTGCCTTGTATCCCGGCTGATATTTTAAGAAATGTCCTAAAGCACTGCGGCTGCCATATTTACGATGATACCGCAACCGATATAATTTATGCCGATAACAATTACATTTCCGTTCATTCGCTTTTCGGCGGTGAAAAGACGGTCACGCTGCCGGGTAATTACACGGTGTACGATGTATTTAACCGCAAGGTTATTGCTAAGAGCGTAAACAGCTTTACGTACAGCTCGGATAAGGGTGAAACAAGGCTTTTCCGCATTTCGAAGAATGATAAAATCAAGCTTTATTTCACAAGAACCGTGGGCGGTACTGTAAGCCCCGAGGGACTGAATGAGGCGGAATACGGCGGAAAGGTGACCCTTACCTTTAAGCCGAACAGCGGGTACAGGCTCGGCTACCTGCTTATAGACGGCGTCAAAACCACCGTAAACGGCAGCAGCTATACCTTCGGCAACATAAAGGAAAGCCACACCGTGGCGGTTTACTACACAAGGCTTTATGAAAAGCTGCCGCTTGACGATAACGACGACCCTGTAAACCCGACCGTGCCGGATAACGGTAATAACGGCAACAACGGTTATATTGAGCCGACCACACCCGATGTAAAGCCCGATAACGGCAGCACGGACGATGATAACGGCAGACAGGCAATAACCAAGAAAAACACAAGGTATTACACCACCGTTTCTCTTAACCTGCCTGTAATCATAGCGCTCTGCGCCGCGGCACTTGCGGTTTTGGCGGCAATAGTAATTCTGCTTATTGTTCTTCTCGGCAAAAATATTTACTTTACAAGGAACGGCAAGCGCATATATTCCGCAAAAATCAAAAAGGGTACCGTAAGGCTGGATAAGCTTAAAGAAAAGCGAGGGCTTGAGGGAATTACGGCAACGGTTAAAAAGGGATACGCCGCACACCACGCGGGGCAGAGCGTAAAGCTTTCCTTAAACGGCGCGCCGCATACCTCAATTACTTTGGAAAAAGGCGGAAACAATTCCGCAGAGCTTTAAAAATCTTTGGGGCTCCAATACAGAGCCCCAAAGTAAAACCCAAAAAACTAAAAGGAGTGCAATTTTATGAAAAAAATTCTCATTCGCTGCATTTGCATTATAGCTGCATGCGCAACCTTGGCAATGTCTGCAGGGTGCAGTTTTACAAAGACTACGGTAAGCAGCGAGATCGACGAAACCGTGAGCTATGTCAGCGGTGATAAAAACTCAAACACCGGTGCGTCCTCGGGCAGTGCCGATGCTTCCTCCGATAATAAGGGCGGGGCAGGTAATGTTGTAAGCGATTCGGGCGATAACACCGTGCACAATGCGGGTGAAGTCAATAACTCATCCGAAAAAAAGCTTAAGGGTACGCTTGAATTACAGATATTCGTAGGCGGTTACGGCAGCGAGTGCTGGGAATATGCCATAAGCGAGTTCCAGAAGCTACAGCCGAATCTTGAAATAAACGCGCACCTTGATACCAATGTAAACGTGCAGATGAAGACCCGTTGGGCAAAGGATAACCCGCCTGACTTTGTACTGCTCGATGGCAGCAATATGCCTGCCTCCACCTGGATGAGCGAAAACAAGATGAGAGATCTCAGCTCTCTTTATAAAAACGGCAAGGTCTACGGCACCTCAACGCCCATAAGCAGCCAGCTTAAGAGCGGACTTGTAAGCACCTATAAAAACACGGGCAAAATCTACGAAATGCCTGTTCTGCTTTCCACCTACGGTATGTGGTACGATCAGACACTCTTCAGCCAAAAGGGCTGGAACGTTCCGAAGAATTACACCGAACTGCAGAGCTTCTGCAAAACGGTGAAATCCTCGGGAATGTATCCCTTTATCTACACGGGTCAGTATTCCGGCTACCTTGTTTGGGGTATGCTTATGCCGGCGGTGGCTTCCGAGGCTTTGGCGTCAAACGATACCCAGTATTTCTATGATGTTGCAAACGCGGCGAGCGAATCAGTCTGGAGCGACGCGCGCTTTAAAAAGGTTTTAACCAAAATAGAGACCCTTGCAAAAGCGGGATATTTTGACCCCTCGGGGCTTTCAATGAACCATATCACCAGTCAGGCGGCGTGGCTTAAGCACAATGCGGCGCTCATACCCAACGGCTTATGGCTTGAAAACGAAATGAAGAGCTCGACCCCCGCAAGCTTTAAAATGCGCTATTATCCGTCGGTTTTGCAGGATGCAGGTCAGAAGACAGCTGTTGTTGCCACTGCTACAAGCGTAGGCATTGCCGCAAAGGCGAAAAACCCGAAGGCGGCAGAAGCATTCCTCAGATTCCTCTATACCGATAAGGTAGCGGCTAAATTTGCAGAGCTTTGCGCCGTTCCGAGCGCAACCCGCACCGATGTTTCAAAGGCTAACCTTACCGAGTCCGCAAAGCAGGTAAACGAGATGATAAACTCATCCGAGGTAACCCTTATTTCAAAAGGCTCTACCACCTGGGGTAGCGTGGACGCAACCATAAACCAGTGCATAAACAAGCTCGTTTCGGGCGATATGACGGTGGATAAGGTTATTTCCGAGCTGCAAAAGGCTACCAAGAAAAAAGTAGGATAGGCTGACGATTTACATTAAAAGGAATGACCGCAATGTCAAATACAAAACTGAAAAAGCGCAGACCCGCAGATAAATCGAAAATCGCCTTTTTCTCGCTTTTCTGTCTGCCGCCGCTTTTACTTTACATTCTTTTCTGCGTCTACCCGATCTTTTCATCGCTTTACACAAGCTTTTTTGAATGGTCGGGCTACGATGCCCTGACAAAGGATAACTTCGTAGGCTTTCAAAACTACATACAGGTAATAACCGATTCGGAATTTTTGGCGGCTATAAAGAACGATTTTGTTATAATCCTCGGCAAAGAAATTATAATAATCGTGCTTACAATTCTTTTTGCCGTGTCGCTGACCCGCCTTAGGTTTTCAAAGCTTGAAACGGGCATATACCGCTTTATCTTCTTTATGCCGAATGTGCTGTCGGTTATAATCATAACCACTATATGGACCTTTGTTTTAGACCCGAACTTCGGTATTTTAAACCCGCTGCTTAAGGGCGTGGGGCTAACAAAGCTTATTCCCGAAATGGGGTGGACCTTTACCCACCCCATAGGGGTTATAACCTTTGTTTCAAGCTGGTGCGGCATAGGCTTATTTATGCTTATAATGATTACCGCGATAAACGGAATAAGCAAGGAGCTGTATGAATCCGCCACAATTGACGGCGCGGGCGAGTGGACCCAGCTGCGCTACATAACCATGCCGGCGGTGTGGGAGCAGGCAAAGTTTATGGTTATAACCATACTGTATCAGTCGTTCAGCTCAAGCTTTACAATGGTGCAGGCAATGCTCGGCAGCTCTGTAAGCGAGGATTCGGTGGTTATGGGCGTGTTCGTTTACAAAAACAGCTTTGACAGCCAGTGGCCGCAGGTGGGCTACTCCTATGCGGCGGCAATACTTATGCTTATAATCTCCGCGGCGGCTTCCTTTATAGTAAACCGCGTTATGTCAAGGGGGGACAGTGTAAATGAGTAAAAAAAGAAATACTCCGCACCTGTCCCGCTCGGCTGCGGTGGGGCAGGGAATAATAAGAATCTTCCTTGTGCTTTGGAGCGTGACTGTGGCATTCCCGGTAATATGGGTGCTTTATACATCTCTTAAAAGCAATCAGGAATTTTTCGCTTCCCCCTGGGCGCTGCCGAAAACCCCTCAATGGGGAAATTTTGTTGACGCGTGGAAGGAGGCAAGCTTCGGCTCATACTTCTTCAACAGCCTCTTTACCGTGGTACTGACATTGGTGATAACCCTGCTTATAGTGGGCGCTAATGCCTATGTTATTGCGAAATACAATAACCGCTTTATAAAAGGGCTTGAAAAGTTTTATATGGTGGCTATGATGGTGCCGTCGGTGCTTATGCTCGTACCCCTTTACTATTTTGCGGATTCAATTAAAATAACCGATTCGCTTGTGTGGCTTTCGGTAATATACGCAATACAGGGCATGCCATTCTCGGTGTTTATGATGGCGGGCTTTGTGCGCGGAATACACAATGCACTATTAGAGGCTGCCACAATAGACGGCGCGAGCCAGTTCACCATATTCTTCAAAATAATAGTGCCGCTTTCAAAGCCTTCGCTTTTTGTTGTGGCGCTGCTCAATATAATGGGCACATGGAACGAATACATTACCGCGCTCACCTTTATTCATGATAATACAAAATACACCATGGCGATAGGTCTTTCCTACCTTACAAATTCGGGAACCTACGATGTTAATTACGGCAGAACCTTTGCGGGTCTTACAATAGCCCTTGTGCCTATTCTTATAATTTACGCCATATTCCAAAAGCCGCTGCAAAACGGTATGTCCTCGGGAGACGGCGTAAAGGGCTGATTAAATTCAGAAAGGATTATAGGAATGATTAAAAAAATACTTCCGTACTTGTTATCCTTTGCAATTATTTTAAGCGCTTTTTCACCACTGCCTTTGTCGGCGGCAGTGAGCGCGGGCAATTTAAGACCTGTGACTATTGCCGACGGTTATTCTTCCGACGGGTGGTACAGAACCTACCCCGGAGGCGCTGCGGATACATCGACCCGCTATATCGAAATAGCAGAAGACGGTGCTGACGATGTGGGCTCGCTGCACTTTGTAAACTCGGGCAAACAGGGCGATATGCGTGTAAATATTATAAAAAATATTCCTGCCGGTGAATATACCCTGAAATTTAAAATCAAGGGCAGCAGAGAATATTCCACAGAAAGCCTGTACTTTGCAAACAGCAGCAACGATGAGGGCTTGGCTCAACTGATACCGGGAGAAAAAAGCTACCCGAATTGGACGGAGCTGACAGTTCCGTTTAAAACTGTCGGCGGTAACACATTTGGTTTCTTTTTCAGCCAGTATAACAGGCAGACAAGCATATACATTGATAATTTTAAGGTTTTGGACGCAAGCGGTAACGATATGCTGGACGGCGCGGGGAACTTTTGCACAGAGGGTACAGGCGAAAAAACAAACAAAATGCAGCAGCCGTATGACAGCGAAACCGAGGACTATTGGTACAGAACATGGCTTTCGGGTACCGATACCTCCGTTCGGTTTATCGAAATATCCGAGCCCGGATGTGATGATGAAGGCTCGCTGCATATTGTAAATAAGCCTACGGAAAAACAGGGCGATATGCGCGTAGGCTTTAAAAAGACAATACCCGCAGGCGCATACACGCTGCAATTCAATATTAAGGGCTCTTTAAAGCTTGCAGACCAGCAGTTTTATTTTAAGGAGAGCGGGCAATCGGTTTACGCCGATTTAATAAGCAAAACAAGCTATCCCGAATGGGAAAAGGTTGAGCTTCCGTTTACAAGCAAGGGCGGCAGCATTTTTGGCATAACCGTGAGCCAGTATAACTGGGAAACCGATATTTATATTGACAATTTCAAAATACTTGATTCCGAAGGAAATGATGTGCTTGACGGAATGGGTAATTTTGACCGTTTGGCGTCGGGCGGCGATGAGCCCGATATTCCCGAGGATGTTCTGACCCTGCACGACAGCAGCACCGCGAACAGCTGGTATAAATATTCTGACGGCACCTATACGGCTATAAGGAAAGCCGAAATTGTGGGCGACGGCTGCTTTGATAACGGCGCTTTGCATATAAGAAATGTAACACAGGGCGGGGATATACGCGTTTGCGTAAACAAGACCGTTCCCGCGGGGGAATATACGCTTAAAGCCAACATTAAAGGTAAAAAAGGCGTGCTTTCCGAGGCTTTCTATTTTTCATCGCTTAGCGATACAGCCAACAGCTTTACCTTCTTCAACAAAAACACATACGCCGATTGGACAGAGGTTACATCAACCTTTAAAACAAACGGCGGCAGCGATTTTATAATCTTTTTCAGCCAGTATAACGGCGATTGCGATATTTACCTTGATAATCTGCGTATTATCGATAAAGACGGCAACGATATGTTAGATGGGCTTGGCAGCTTTTGCACCGACCCCGCAGTGGGCGAGCAGACCGAAGGCAAAATAACGCCGTCGCTTATATCGGGAAACGCCGCAGGGATTAACGCAGCTTTGCCGGAGCGTGCTTTAATAGGCGAGCTAAAGGCGGCTGACGGCGCAGTGCTGCTTAACGGTAAAAAAAATACCAACGTTAAATTTAAGGCATATGCGGATGGCAGTATGGATATTTCATACTGCGCGAATGAGGGCGATATATTATCGCTCGATGGCGATTTTACCGATAACTATTATAAAAAGCACATAGGTCCTGCTTCTTTCAGGTATTCGGGCGGAAAATGGGAAAATCTTTTAACCGCCGATAAAGCCGAGTTTTATTTCTTTGAAACATTGATAGAAAACAGTGGCTTTACTTCGGGTATTGACGGCTGGGAGCAAAACTCTCTGCCTGCCGGCAGTAAGGATACAATATCCGCCGAAGCTGCAGGCTATGACGGCGCAGCGCTTAAGGTTACGCACAGTAAGGCCTCGGGCGACAGCGTTTACAAGGTAAGAACAAGCAAATACATACCTGTAACGGCGGGCGCGACCTATAAGCTCCGCCTTTATGTAAAGGCGAGCGGGAATATGCGGCTCGGCGCATCGCTTCGTGGAAACGGTTCCTCTGCTGTTCCGGCAGAGTCGGGGCTTAATACGGCAATTACAAACAGCACCGACGGCTGGCAACAGATGAATTATACCTTTACCCTCCCGCAAGATGCCACGCTTACGGGGGTAAAGGTGCAGCTTGATAATGCGTTTTATTCATCCGATGCCGAAATACTGTATGACAGCATTGCGTTTTACAGGGTATGCGAGCCGGGAGATGTAAATGCCGACGGCAGCCTTGATATACTCGATATGATACGCTTTAAAAAGGTCAGAGCCGGTATAGCGGAATATACAAGCCCCAATGCCGCAGATATAAACGGCAACGGCTATATAAATACTATTGACACGGCAATGATTAAAAGGCTTCTGCTCGGTCTTACCGATTACGGCTCTGTGCCGGAGGTTGCAATGATTGCGCCTGACACGGCGTATTCCTACAATGCTTCTGCAAGGGCTTATCTTACCGCCGAAAATCCCACGGTTGACGATTACGCCGTGCTTATGACCGATTCGGCACAGGATATAAAAATAGTACTTGAATGTCCGGTAGAGGGTGCGAAATTCAAGGTTGAATACGGTACAAGGGCGGATTACTCCGACGCGGTAACGGTTAATACAACCGGTAAGAGCATAGCTGTTAATAATCTTTTGAGAAATACAAAATATTATGTAAGAATAACCGCCACGGCTAACGGAATTACCCGACAGGCGGAAAGCTCGTTTAAAACCGCAGATATAGGTCCGCGCGTAATGACCGTGGGCGGAATTACAAATGTCCGTGACCTCGGGGGCTATGAAACCTCTTTCGGAAAAACCACCTTGCAGGGACTGGCTTTCAGAGGTGCGCAGCTTGATATTAAGGGTACATCACGACTGACGGCGCAGGGTGCTGAGCTGCTCGGCACGGATATTGCCTTGGGGCTTGAAATAGATTTAAGAACGGCAAGCGAAACGGGCGGGCTTACAAAGAGCGTTGTTACGTCAGCAAAATATCTGAACAGCCGGATAGGCTCGTATACCGCGGCTTTTTCAAGCGACCAAAAGGAGCTGTTCCGTCAGATATTTGCATCATATGCAGATGTAAATAATTATCCGATTTATGTTCACTGCGTATACGGCGCGGACAGAACAGGCACGGTATGCTATATTTTGAACGCCCTGCTCGGTGTGGACGAAAAAACCTTGATACAGGATTATGAGTTTACTACCTTTTCGGACGCAGGCTTGCGCTCGGCTGCAACAAATGCGGAAATGAAAGCATTTTTAAGCTCTTTCTGCGCGCTTTCGGGTGATACCCCTGCCGAAAAAGCCGAGAATTACTTGCTTTCCATAGGCGTAACAAGCGAGGAAATAAGCACCATTCGCGGCATTTTCTTCGGGGAAATACCCATAAATTAAGCTCTGTGCGGCGGATGCCGCGTAAATATAAAATTCCGGCAGGACGCCGAAAATAAGTTTGGAGGTAAATTTTTATGAAAAAAGCGTTTCCATTTAAAAAAAGGCTTTCCGCAGTGTTGGCGGTTGTTTTGGCAGTCGCCGCCGCAGCGGGAACAGCACCGGCAAGCGCACAGGATGGAACCTACGCGTATAGCGTGATCGGTGATTACGGCAATTTTGAAGGCACTCTTTGGCATTTCAGCGATAACAGCAGCGAAGACACGTTGAGCTTTAACGCCGAAAAGCAGCCGGTCGTTACAAAGGGTTCTAAGTCTACGGGAAACGAAGCTACGGCACTGAACTACCGCAGGGTAACGCTTGCGGCGGGCGATTATCAGTTATCATTTTCGCTTAAAGCTTCGTCACAGGCATATTACATAGTAAGCGGATACGGATTTGACTCTGCAGGCAATGCAGAGGCGCTGAAATACGAAAAAACCGCAGAGGGCAGCGTCGGCACGGAATGGACCGATGTTACGGCAAACTTTACCGTAAACGGCAGCTATACCTCGGTTGAATTTCGTATAATTCTTCGCGGTGCTGCCGGCACACAGATAACGGTTGATAAGTTAGAGACCAAGGCGTTTGAAGAGAAACAGGAATATGCCTGTGTACCCTCTTCTGCAGGTTGGGACGGAACTTATAAGACTGAAAGCCCACTTGCTAACAGCTATATAGAGACTTCATCAGAGGGCTACAAGGAACCCGGTTCATTGCACTTTTACCAGTACGGCAGCAGCGACCGTGCCGACCGTAATATTTATTACACACTCGGCGGATTAGCGGTAGGAAAAACGTATACGTTGAAAATGGCAGTTAAGGGCGACACAAGAAAAATTGATTGGGCAGTCGCTATGAATATTGAATTGGCTTACAGTAATAATTCAATATGGGCGGAAACCAACAGCAATGTATTGACAATAACGGATAATTATTCCGATTGGCAAGAGCTGAGCTATGATTTCACTGCAAATAACGATTCAACGCAGATACGGTTCAACACCAGTCAGTACGGACAGATCGATTGCCTTATCGATGATATTTCGGTTTGCGAAAAAGGCGGTACAACAAACTTAATTGCAAACAGCGATTTCTGCAAAACCGAAAAGGTTTTAATAAATGAAAACTTAATTAAAAACGATGAGGTTAAGCTTACCGATATACCCGGCATTGATATGGGTATGCTCAGAAAAGACGGCGCAAGCGCCGCGGCTGTTCCCGGCGGCTCTTACGACGGTTCAACCGCTCTGAAAGTCACAGCCGACGGACTTGAGGGCTATTTCCAGACATACGGCAATGAATCGGAAACCGATTTCCCCGATGCTGTAAAGAGAGGTAAAATTGCCTTTGTTAAGGGCGATACCGCCGTTAAGGCAAGCGGATATTTCAAGAAACTTGATACAAGCGATGCAGGCGCTGAGCCTAAGGTATGGTTCGGTTTCGGAAAAGAGTATACCGTAAAGAAATTTTTGGTTTCTAAGACCATCAGTTCAATCGGCTCGCATTATAACAGTGAGTCGGATCGTCTGGATACTGAAAAATACGAAGCTATGGATAACGGTTGGGTAAAATTTGAAATGTCCTTAACCGATGATATGCTCGCGTCCTCCGAGCTTAAAACCTCACTTGCCGAGGCGGAGCGCATAAGATTTATGTGCGGTTTAGACTGCGACGGAGATGATGGCAAGAAAAGTTATCACGGCGAGGCGCTTTTCGATGACGTCAAATTCGAAATTATTTCAAAATACGCTCCGGGCGACTCAAACGGGGACGGCGATATTGATATTCGCGACCTTGTTCATATGAAGAAATACGCCGCAGGCACCGTTAAGTTTACAGATATGACGCGCGGAACCTGGCTTTCGGATATAGGCTACAACGAAAGCCCGTCAATTACAAACGAAATGGTTTGTATGCGTAAATATCTTATAGGCGCGTCAAGCAAATACGGAAAATAATTAAATAATAAAAGCCCGGTGCAAAGGGTGCATCGGGCTTTTGCGTAACGGGTGAG
>ERZ827490.3527-NODE-3527-length-13996-cov-5.650097_pt1 | contig 13996 bp, 14 predicted proteins | sample MGYA00519770_ERZ827490 | MGnify/ENA primary metagenome ERZ827490 (study PRJEB31778, sample SAMEA3449324) | human gut metagenome | biome: human gut; feature: human-associated habitat; material: faeces | place: United Kingdom | collected 2010/2012 ...
GAATTGGAACAAAAATCCTGCCTGAGACTTCTTGCCGAATTGTGCGGTGCTGCCCTAAATTAAATGTAACAAAACGATACTGCGTTGCAAATCATCTTTCGCTTAGGTGCGACGAATAGCAAAAATGCCCTTGGCAAATCTCGCCCCAGGTACACGCCCTGACGCAAAATGCTTCCGAATTTATTTTACCGCCTGCGGGCGGCTTTCCTCTGCGAGGCTTTAAGGGACATTAAGCCGACAGACGCGCGTCTGTCGGCTCAAGTCTCAGCGTATCTTTTTCCCGTTCAGTATCGCTTCCACTAGGGTGTCCCCGTGGTAGCGCAGGGTCAGCAGGAAAAACGGCGCGTTCTGCCACAGTAAGTCCAGAAAAATCTGGTCGCCCTCCCACTTGGGCAGGGCGTTCAGGAATTCCCGCTCTACCCATTGCAGGTCGCCCTCGTCGCATTGGGTCATTTCCCCTTCAAAGCCGTCGGCGGTGAACAGGTACATGTATTCGCCCTCGCAGGTGTCGTTCAGGAACGTCACCACGCCACGGCACTGCCATGAGGTCAGGGTCAGACCGGTCTCCTCCTTCGCTTCCCGCAGAAGGCATTCGTCCGGGGATTCCTCCCCCTCGAATTTTCCGCCGATGCCGATCCATTTGTCCTTGTTGATGTCAACTTTCTTCTTCACCCGGTGGAGCATCAGCACCTGACTGCCCCGGGTGACATAGCACAATGTGGTGTTAAGCATCCTCATCCTTCTTCTGCATCAGCCGGATGGCGTGGTGCAGATTCTCCACCTCCACCGTCTCGTGGCCGTCTTCTTTTTCTCCGTCCAGCGTCCATGGCATTTCCGGGTCGGCAAAGATCCGCACCTTTTGGGCGCTGCGGAACGTGAGCATGGCGCAGTTGTATTTCTGACTTTGCAGCGCCTGGATGCACTCATGGATTTCCCCCAGATTCTCCGGCGCGCGAACCAGCAGAATTTCAAACAGACCGTCGCCCATGTCCACCTGCTTGGGGTCCAGCGTCAGAATGCCGCCCACGGAGGTGGAATTGCAGATGGCGCCGAAGAGGAAGTCCCCCTCCACCGTCTGCCCGTCGATCTCCATTTTCACATGCTCGTTGCGGATCTGGGACAGCTCCGTAATGCCGCTGAGAACATAGGCGGTGTGCCCCAGTGCGTTTTTGACATTCTGGGGTGTGGCATAGCTGGACCTGGTAAACGCGCCGAAGGAGGCGACATAGGAAAAATACCGGCCGCCGAACCGCCCTACGTCGTAGCTCACCGGCTCACCCTCCACGATGGTCTGGGCGGCCTTGAGAATGTTGGTGGGCAGCTTCAGGCTGGAGGCAAAGTCGTTGGTGGAACCGGCGGGGATATAGCCGATGGGGGTGTCCGCCCCGGCGCTGAGGAGGCCGGTGATGGTCTCGTTCAGGGTGCCGTCGCCGCCGCAGCAGACCACCAAATCAACATTCCTGCCCTTTTCCCGGGCGACGGCGGTGGCGTCTCCCTGCCCCAGGGTCATGTGGGTGATGACCTCATAGCCCGCCTGGGAGAATGTCAGCAAAATGTCCGCCAGGTGCCGGTTGGCCCGTTTCACACCGGCAAACGGATTCATAATGAACAGCATCTTTTTCATTTCGATAACCTCGATTATCCTGTGGTATTCCCTTTTGTCTATTATACCATTCCCGGGAAAATGCGCAAGTCGTTTTCTCTGCCTTTGGTAAATTCAGGCTGAAAATTTACGATTCATTCACACAATTCTGTGCTGCACCGGAAATAGGACTTGACGCCTATTTTACCCGCTTTTTGCTTTCTTTAGACAAGAAGGTCTGGACTTCTCCCAAAAGAACAGATATAATACGGTTATATCTACATGGGAACGGAGGCTCCTCAATGAAGCTCAACACCAAGCGCACCGTACTGGTCGGTTTCGCGTTTCTGTCCATCTGCGCCTTCTGGCAGATGTACGACAACCTGATCCCCAAAATTCTCACGGAAACCTTCCACATGGGAGAAAGCGTTTCCGGCATGATCATGGCGGCGGACAATATCCTCGCCCTGTTCCTGCTGCCGCTGTTCGGCGGGCTGTCTGATAAATGCACCTCCCGCCTTGGCCGCCGCCGTCCCTATATTCTGTTCGGCACCCTCGCGGCCGTCGCGGTGATGATGGCGCTGCCCATTCTCACCGACAGCTTCCACGCTTCCCCAGATGCCTGGAAACAGGTGTGCTTTATCATCGGTCTGGGAATCCTGCTGACCGCCATGGGTACTTACCGCAGCCCCGCCGTGGCGCTGATGCCTGACGTCACCCCAAAGCCCCTGCGCTCCAAGGCCAACGCCATCATCAACCTGATGGGCGCTCTGGGCGGCATCATCTACCTGATTATTACCACATTTCTGTACAAAACAACCGCGGATGTGTACGTTTCCTACCTGCCCCTGTTCGCCATCGTGGGGGGCATCATGCTGGCCGCCCTTGCCGTCATTCTGCTGTGCGTGGACGAACCCAAGCTGGTGGCGGAGCAGCGGCGCTATGAGGACGCCCACCCCGAGGACAACCTGACGCAGGTCACGGAGAACGGCGAAACCCTGCCCAAGGATGTCAAGCGGAGTCTTTGCTTCCTGCTGGCCTCCATCGCCCTGTGGTTCATCGGCTATAACGGCGTCACCACCTGGTTCTCCGTCTATGCAGGCCGCACATGGCACATGACGCTGGCACAGGCCAACACCTGCCTGACCATCGCCACCGCCGGCGCGATTCTCAGCTACATCCCGGTGGGCAACGTGGCGAGCAAGGTCGGCCGCCGGAAGACCATCCGCTTCGGCACGCTGCTGCTGGCAGGCAGCTTCTTTGCCGCCTTTGTCTATACCATGCTGTCCGATTCCTTCAGCCCCATGCTGTACGGCCTGTTTGTTCTGGTGGGCATGGCATGGGCGGCCATCAACGTCAACAGTCTGCCCATGGTGGTGGAAATGTGCAGCGGCAGCGAGGTGGGCAAGTTTACGGGACTGTATTACACCTTCTCCATGTCCGCCCAGATCATGACCCCCATCGCAGCGGGCTGGCTGCTGGAGCATGTGGACTATAAGACCCTGTTCCCCTACGCCGCCATTTTCGTGTTCGCGTCCTTTGTCACCATGGGCTTTGTGAAGCATGGCGATAACAAGGTGGAAGCGAAAAAGGGGCTGGAAGCCTTTGACGTGGACAATTAATGCTTTGGAGGGACAATTATGACGCTGTTGATAATTGTATTGATTCTCGCGCTGCTGTGGGTGCTGGCCGTTCAGGGACGGAGCAGCCACCCGGGCATGAAGGAACTGCGGGGCTGGAACTATGCCCACCGTGGCCTTCACGGCGACGGTGCCGCCGAAAACTCCATGACCGCCTTCCGTCTGGCCATGGAGAACGGCTACGGCATGGAGTTTGACCTGCATCTGCTCAAGGACGGCAATCTCGGTGTGATGCACGACTCCCTGCTCAACCGCACCACCGGGCAGGCCGGGCGCATCGAAGACCTGTATACGCAAGACCTGAAAAACTACCGTCTGGAAAACACGGAAGACACCATCCCCCAGTTTGCGGACGTCCTGACGCTGGTAGACGGAAAGGTTCCCCTCATCATTGAGCTGAAGCCGGAAGACGGCAACCATGCAAAGCTCGCCGAAACGGCCTGCAAGATGCTGGAGGGGTACAAGGGCGTATTCTGCATCGAGTCCTTTGACCCCCGGTGCATCGCGTGGCTGCGGAAAAACCGTCCGGACATCATTCGCGGGCAGCTTTCGGAGAATTTTTTCCGGGACCGCACCGACCTTTCGGATGGGCTTAAATTCCTGCTGACCCATAACCTTGCAAACTTCCTGTCCCGTCCCGATTTTATCGCCTATAAATTCGCCGACCGGAACAGCACGCCAAGCAACTGGCTTTGCCGCAAGCTGTGGCGCGTTCAGGGCGTCAGCTGGACGCTGCGGAGCAAAGAAGACCACGACACCGCCCTGAAAGAAGGCTGGCTGTCTATTTTTGAAGGCTTCCGTCCATAATGATTCACCGCCGGGATTGCAAAAATCCCGGCGGTTTTGCGTATCATAACCCCGATTGTAAACTTTTTATGACCCTCTTGCAATTTGAAAAGGGATATGCTAATATGTAGCATGCTACATATTATAAACAAGGTGGTGATCATCCTGACACATCACTATGGGTATCTATTGAAGGTTCTCAGCGGCTGCATGAAGGCATCCATGGATAACGCGCTGGCATCCATGGATCTGACGTCCGCTCAGGGGCACATCATGGGCTACCTCGCGCAGCGTTCTCAGCCGCCCTGCTCCCGGGACATTGAGGAAACCTTTCATCTGAGCCACCCCACCGTTTCGGGGCTGCTGTCCCGGCTGGAAAAGAAGGACTTCATCGAGCTTCGGCCGGACGAAACCGACCGCCGCTGCAAGCGCATCTATGTGCTGCCCAAGGGAAACGAGCTTCACGAGACCATGAACCGGGTCATTCTCGACAACGAAGCCCGGGTGGTGGCAGGCTTTTCCCCGGAGGAACGGGAGCTGTTCGCTTCCATGCTCCTGCGCGCCATCGACAACATGGGCGCAAGCGCCTGTATCCGTAAAATCAAGGAGGAATCTGATACATGATAGGAAGACTCGCCCGGTGCATCCGGGAATATAAGTGGGCGGCCCTGCTCAGCCCGCTGTGCATGGTCGGCGAGGTCGCCATGGAGGTGCTCATCCCTCTGGTCATGGCCGACCTGTACGACTACGGCATCAAGCTGCAAAACATGCAGGTGGTCGCCGCCAAGTCCGGCATTCTGGTGCTGTGCGCTCTGGCGTCGCTGTCTTTCGGCGTCCTGTCCGCCGCCTTCGCGTCCAAGGCCGGTACCGGCTTTGCCAAGAACCTGCGCCACGATATGTACCATCAGGTGCAGGATTTCAGCTTTTCCAATATCGACAAATTCTCCACTGCTTCCATCGTCACCCGGCTGACCTCCGACGTGGCGACATTGCAGAACACCTTCCAGATGATGATCCGTATGGCCATCCGCTGCCCCATGATGCTGATTCTGGCGCTGGTTTCCGCCATGGGCATCAGTGTGCGGCTGAGTCTCGTGTACTGCGTGGCGCTGCCCATCCTGATCTGCGCCCTGCTTTGCCTGATTCCCAAGGTGTTCCGGATTTTTGACCGGGTCTTCCGCACCTACGACAAAATGAACAACGTGGTGCAGGAGAACGTCCACGGCATCCGGGTGGTCAAATCCTTCGTCCGGGAAGACCGGGAGACCGAGAAGTTCACCTCCGTATCCGGCACCATTTATAAGGACTTCTGCAAGGCCGAGCGCATCATGTCCCTGGCAAACCCCATCATGCAGCTGTGCGTCTACGGCTGTATGCTGGCCATTTCCTGGATCGGCGCGCACCTGGTCATTGCCTCCGGCAATAATCCCGACCTGGGTCTCACCACCGGCCAGCTCAGCTCCATGTTCACCTACACCAGCCAGATTCTCTCGTCTCTCATGATGCTGTCCACGGTGGCCGTCATGCTGACCATGAGCCGCGCCCCTCTGAAGCGGTGCTATGAAATTCTCACCGAGCAGCCGAACCTGACTTCCCCCGCGGAAAACGCCGTCATGGAGGTTCCTGACGGCTCCATCGACTTTGAGAACGTGAGCTTCCGCTATTCCGCCACTGCCAAACACCGGGCGCTGAAGGAAGTGAATCTGCACATCCCCTCCGGCGCAACGGTCGGCATTCTGGGCGGCACCGGTTCCAGCAAAACGACCTTGGTACAGCTGATCCCCCGCCTGTACGACGTCAGCGAAGGCACCTTGAAAGTGGGCGGCATCGACGTCCGGAAGTACGATCTTGAGGTACTCCGGGACAACGTGGCCATGGTGCTGCAAAAGAACGAGCTGTTCTCCGGCACCATCAAGGAAAACCTCCGCTGGGGCAATCCCAACGCCACCGACGAGGAATTGGTTCACGCCTGCCGTCTGGCCTGCGCCGACGAGTTCATCCAGGGCTTCCCCGACGGCTACGACACCCACATTGAGCAGGGCGGCACCAACGTCTCCGGCGGTCAGAAGCAGCGTCTTTGCATCGCCCGTGCGCTGCTGAAAAAGCCCAAGATCCTCATTCTGGACGACTCCACCTCCGCCGTGGACACCCGTACCGACGCCATGATCCGTCAGGCGTTCCGGGAGGAAATTCCCGGCACCACCAAGCTCATCATCGCCCAGCGGATCGCCTCCGTGCAGGACGCGGACATCATCGTCGTGCTGGACAACGGCATGGTGAAAGACGTAGGTACCCATGAATCCCTGCTGGCCTCGTCGAAAATTTATCAGGAAGTCTACTACTCCCAGCAGAAAGGAGGGGAAGAATAATGCCTCCTGTCAGAATGCGCGGCGACGGCCGCAAAGCCAAGAACCCCAGGAAGACCCTGCTGCGGCTGCTGGGCTACATGAAGCCCTATCTTCCCACTCTGGGCGTGGTGCTGCTGTGCATCATCGCCAACGCCGTCGCCCAGACCACCGGCAGCCGCTCCCTCGGCACACTGGTGGACAGCTATATCCTGCCTATGGTGCGGGATGGCTCTACGGATTTTTCTTCCCTGTGGGGATATCTCAGCAAGCTTGCCTGCATCTTTGCGGTGGGCATGATCTCGTCCTTTCTGTTCATGTTCCTGATGGTCAAGGTCAGTCAGGGTACCCAGAAGCACATCCGGGACGAAATGTTCGCCCATATGCAGACGCTTCCCCTGCGGTATTTTGACACCAACACCGCCGGCAACATCATGTCCCGCTACACCAGCGACATTGACACTCTGCGGCAGATGATCTCCCAGTCCATTCCCCAGTGTGCGTCCTCCCTGGTGACCATTGTGGTGGTCTTTGTGGGAATGCTGCAAACCTCATGGGTGCTGACCATCGTAATGCTCTTCACCGTCACCGGCATCGTCTTCGTCACCATGAAGGTGGCGGGCAAATCCGCCAAATACTTTGTCGGCCAGCAGCAGTCTCTGGGCGCACTGAACGGCTACGTAGAGGAAATGGTCAACGGTCAGAAGGTGGTCAAGGTCTTCACCCACGAAGAAGCCTGCAAGGAGCAGTTCGACAAGCTCAACGAGGAGCTGTGCCGCAACGCCCGCATCGCCGGAACCCTGTCCAACATGATGGGGCCCATCAACAACAACCTTGGCTACGTCCAGTATGCCATTCTGGCCATCGTGGGCGGTGCGCTGTGCGTGCTGTCCGGCGGCAATATGCTGTCCCTTGGCAGCCTGATGAGCTTCATGCTCCTGTCCCGCTCCTTCAACATGCCCATCAGTCAGGTTTCCAACCAGATCAACGCCATCGTCATGGCGCTGGCCGGTGCGGAGCGCATCTTCGAGCTGATGGACGAGAAGTCGGAGACGGACGACGGCTATGTCCGGCTGGTCAACGCCAAAATTGACGAAAACGGCAATATCACCGAGACTCCGGAGCATACCGGCCACTGGGCATGGAAGCACCCCCACAAGGCGGACGGCACCGTCACCTATACCGAGCTGAAGGGCGACATCACCATGACCAACGTAGACTTTGGCTACGTCCCCGAGAAGCTGGTGCTGCACGATGTAACTCTGTACGCCAAGCCCGGCCAGAAGATCGCCTTTGTCGGCGCCACCGGTGCGGGCAAGACCACCATCACCAACCTCATCAACCGCTTCTACGACATTGACGACGGCAAAATTCGCTACGACAACATCAACATCAACAAGATCCGCAAGCCCGATCTGCGCCGCTCTCTCGGCATCGTCTTACAGGACACCAACCTGTTCACCGGCACGGTGATGGACAACATCCGCTACGGCAAGCTGGACGCCACCGATGACGAGTGCATCCACGCGGCGAAGCTGGCCAACGCCCACGACTTCATCACCCGCCTGCCCGACGGCTACAACACCATGCTCACCGGCAACGGCGCCAGCCTGTCCCAGGGTCAGCGGCAGCTGATCGCCATTGCCCGGGCGGCGGTGGCCGATCCTCCCGTCATGATTCTGGACGAAGCCACCTCCTCCATCGACACCCGCACGGAAAAGCTGGTGCAGGACGGCATGGACGCCCTGATGAAGGGCCGCACCACCTTCGTGATCGCCCACCGTCTGAGCACGGTCATGAACTCCGATTGCATCATGGTTCTCGACCACGGCCGCATCATCGAGCGCGGCACCCACGAAGACCTGATCGCCCAGAAGGGCACCTACTATCAGCTCTACACCGGCGCGTTCGAGCTGGAATAATCAGAATCTTCCGAGCAAACAAAAATCCCACGCAGCCGCAAGGCCGCGTGGGATTTTTCCTGTAAAGCGTCTTTTGCCGTTACCTCGGCACCACGCCGTTTGTCTGCGCGCCGGTGAAGGTAAAACGGTAGCTGACGTAGTTATCCTTCGGCTCCTGCGTCATTTCCAGCCCGGTAAGGTAGCAGTACCGGATACCCCAGATGGGATGCTCCAGGTTCCCCGGCGTCGTCTCCTTAAAAAGCTTCGCCAGCTTCTTGAACTGGACAAAGGCGTCGTCGCCGAAGAATGCCCCGGTGCCGGTGATGGTCAGCTTTTCGTCCCCCATGGCGTCAAAGTAGTATTCCCCATCGTCCCCCTTGTAGTATTGGGGTTCCCGGAGATATTCCTCCTTGTACACCGTGGGATTGTGGGGCCAGACAAAGGTCTTGTACTTGAGCTTGTCCATTTACTCGTCCTCCTGCTCCTGCCGCAGCATGGCGATGCCCTTCCGGGTCTTCCGCAGCCCCTCTCTGGAAAATTCCCGCTTGACGGATGTCCACCGGCAGTGATAATACAGCTCCGTCTTGACGTCCGTGGAGATCTCCAGCGTAAATGCGCCCACCGGCTCCGCCTTCTCCGGCGTACCGGCGGGGAACAGCTCCTCCAGCTGGATGTACCACAGGCTGCTTCCCTGACTGGCCCCCGCCGGAGCCGACTCGCCGGTAACATACTCCGCCTGAACCCCCGACACCTCTTCCTCGGAAAAGGCGATGGCGTTGGGCTGAACGATGTCGTTGATGTACGCCCGGAACCCGGGGCCGAGGCTGCACTTGCTGGCCTCCGTCACACAGGTGAAGGTCGCCAGTATCGCCACCACGTACACCTGACTGATCCCGTCGTAGGTGCACCCGTTCTGTATGCACACAGCCCCCGACCAGCGCAGAATTTCCGTTGCCCGCAGAGCCTCCACCTCACAGGCGGTGCCGCCCATGGCGGCGGGGCAGATGATGTTGACCTCCACCGTCACCGTCATGTTTGCTCTGTCCACCTTCTCAATGTGGACCGCCGCCACAGGCTTCGTGATCTGCGGGAACTTCTGCCCGGGGAAGGCCACGTCCGCCGTGAACTTTGCTTCCCGCAGCCGCCGCAGCACCAGCTCTAGGATTGAGATGCCCAAGTATCGTTCACACCCTTCTCCACGCACAGCCCCCACTGGTAGACCGGCTGATTGCGGTAGTAATAAAGCTCCGCCCGCCGGAACAGATACGTCTTATCCCCAAGGGTCAGCGTATCCCCCTCCCGCACCTGCGCGCCGACGGGGCCGATGTAGGCGTACTGCCCCCGGGAGATCTCTCCCAGGAGCGTCGCCTCGCTTTCCATGCTCTGCCAGCTTTTGGCGTTCACCGCCCGGAAGAAAGCCCGGACGGTTTTCGTCTCAGTGCCGCTGGTAAGCCGCATATCCGTACCGTACTGAGCAATGATTTTCTCAACCATTCTCCGCATGTCAGACCCCCCGGAAGGAAAAACCGTCTTTCAGATAGGGCGCGATCATCAGCTCTGCCTGACGCTGCAAGCACTGGGAAGCCGCGTCCCGATTCTTGCTTCCCTGCTTCACCGTCAGATCACCGGCCTTGAACTCCTCCACCTGCGCGTCGTCGTCCACGCCGTTCAGCTGCGCCAGCGCCAGCAGACTGGCCGCGGCGATGAAATCCGCCTTGCAGTCCTCCGGCGTCAATCCCTCCCGCAGCCGCGCCGTCAGGGAGGAAGCGGACGCGCCGCACAGCAGCCGCAGCAGATTCGTCTGCCGCCCGTCCAGTTCCCCCGCCAGCAGCGCCGCCTGAGCAAAAACCTGTTCCGTCAGCGTCATACGTTCAGCACGAGGGACGCGCCGTCACAGATCTTGCCGAAGCCGGAGATGGAGGTGATGGCCGCCCGCTCCAGCTGCCGGTCAATGAGCTTGTCGTACTCCACCAGCACGTCGCCGGCACGAACCAGCTCCAGCGCGTAGCGGTTGTCCAGACCGATGATCACGCCGTCGGACACGGCAGAGGTGCGGTGCAGCTGCGCGCCCAGAGGGGTGCTGAGCTTGCCGGTACCCTGGAAATTCAGCCCGGTGAGGGGATTCTGCAATTCGGAGATTTTCAGCATATCGGTCATGGTGGCGGTGGAGCAGAGAATGGTGTTCATGGTGTAGGGGTCAAACTGCCCCCAGAACTCCACCAGCTGGTCGTAGGCGAGCTTACCCTTGGTGCCGGAGATGGGAGCGGTGCCGACGGTGTACTTGGCGGCGGCATTTTCGTTGCCGTCTCCGGCAATCAGCACGTTCACCGCGTCAGCCAGCTGCTGCTTCTGAATGTGGGCGCCGATCTGACGCAGCATCACGCCGAACAGATCCAGCTTCTGGAAGCGGATGGCCTCATAGGACGCCACCAGCATTCTGCCCCGCTTGCTCAGCTGCACCAGATGCTCCTTGGTCTTCACCGCTGTCTCGGGGATGGACGCACCCTCCATCACGTCCTTCAGCTCCTTGTCCGCGTCGGTGGGGATGGAGTAGATGGAGCGGTAGTCCATGGCGTCGATGACGGTGGTGGTAGCGGTGATGGCAGGCAGAATGTCGTTTTCCTCCATGCCCTGCCGGACGGTGCGGGCGATGTACTCCGGGAACAGCACGGCGGAGTCCATGGTGCGGAAGAACTTCTCCACAGGAGAAGAACCCGCCCCCTTGGCGCGGATGCCGAAGCGCTTCAGCTGCCGCTGAAAGGCGTCGGTGCCCTCCAGCGCGGTGCCCCGGTAGTTTTCGCTGGGGTCCAGAGATTCCAGCACCTGCGTAAAGTTCATACCCTCCTGCCGGTACATACCCTTTTCCAGTTTCAGATTGTCATAACCCATTTGATATCCTCCCAAGTAAATTTATGGCTGCCGGCCTTCGCCGGAGAACCTATGATGTATCGCGGCAATTTCATTCACGCAAAACCCCTCGCCGCCCCCGAGGCTTTACAAAATCCCTAAGGCAACACCGCACAATTGTGTCTGCGAGTCTCAGCCGCCTTTTTGCCCCACTTCTTCAGTTTGAAAAACGAGAAATACATACAGTATTCCTTCGTTTTCCAAACTTTGAATTGGGACAAAAATCCTGGCTGAGCCTCCTTGTCAAATTATGCGGTGTTGCCATAAGCATTTTCCACAAAAAAGGAACATTCTCATTTGACAAAATACCCCGAACGCTTTATAATGAATCCGATAGGTGTGTGTGACTCTATCCCCTGAAAAATCTGAAAAGGACGGATTAGAACATGTATAAAATCGTTCGCAAGCAGGAGCTGAACGCTTCCGTCACCCTGATGGAGATCGAAGCGCCCTTTGTCGCACGTAAGGCAAAGGCCGGTCAGTTCATCATTTTCCGCATCGACGAGATGGGAGAGCGTGTTCCCCTGACCATCGCCGGTTATGATCGGGAGAAAGGTACCGTTACCATTATCTTCCAGAAGGTCGGCTTCTCCACCAACGCCCTGGGTGCGCTGAAGGAAGGCGACTACATCCACGACTTTGTAGGCCCCTTGGGCAAGCCCACCCCCGTGGAGGGCAAGAAGAAGGTCTGCGTGGTCGGCGGCGGCGTGGGCTGCGCCATCGCCCTGCCCTCTGCCAAGGCGTTCAAGGAAGCGGGCGCAGAAGTGACCGTTATCGTCGGTTTCCGCAGCAAGGACATCGTCATTCTGGAGGACGAGTTCAAGGCAGCAGCCGACCGGCTGATTCTTATGACCGACGACGGTACTTACGGCCGTCACGGCCTGGTCACCCAGCCCCTGCAGGAGCTGCTGGAGGCCGGTGAGACCTTCGACGAGGTGCTGGCCATCGGCCCCGTGCCCATGATGAAGTTCGTATGCAGGACCACCCAGCCCTTCGGCGTCCATACCATGGTTTCCCTGAACCCCATCATGGTGGACGGCACCGGCATGTGCGGCGGCTGCCGCGTCACTGTCGGCGGCGAGACCAAGTTCGCCTGCGTGGACGGCCCCGAATTCGACGGTCATCTGGTAGACTTTGCCGAGCTGACCAGCCGCAACGGCACCTACCGCGACCGGGAGGCCGAGGTCAAAGAGAACCACGTCTGCCGCATTGAGTCCATGGGCAAGGCCCTGATCAAATAAGGAGGTAATGCAAAATGGCTAACATGACCCTTACCAAGACCCCTATGCCTGAGCAGGAACCTCAGGTTCGCGCCCACAACTTCAAGGAGGTTGCGCTGGGCTATACCGCCGAAATGGCAATGGAAGAAGCAGGCCGCTGCCTGAACTGCAAGAAGCCCAAGTGCGTGGAGGGCTGCCCCGTCAACGTCCGCATCCCCGAGTTCATCGCCAAGGTGCATGAGGGCGATTTCAAGGCCGCTTACGAGATCATTACATCCACCAACGCCCTGCCCGCCCTGTCCGGCCGTGTCTGCCCGCAGGAGAGCCAGTGCGAGAGCAAGTGCGTCCGGGGCATCAAGGGCGAAAGCGTCGCCATCGGCCGTCTGGAGCGGTTCGTTGCCGACTGGTACCGGGAGAACGTCAACGCCATGCCTGAGAAGGCAGCTTCCAACGGCATCAAGGTGGCCGTGGTGGGTTCCGGCCCTGCCGGTCTGACCTGCGCCAGCGACCTTGCCAAGAAGGGCTATCAGGTCTCCATTTTTGAAGCGCTGCACACCGCCGGCGGCGTGCTGGTTTACGGCATCCCCGAGTTCCGTCTGCCCAAGGCCATCGTGGCCAACGAGGTCAGGAAGCTGGAAGCGCAGGGCGTCGAGGTCATGACCAACATGGTCATCGGCCGGGTTCTGACCATTGACGAGCTGTTCGAGATGGGCTACAAGGCCGTGTTCGTCGGCTCCGGCGCGGGTCTGCCCATGTTCATGAACATCCCCGGCGAATCCCTGAAGGGCGTTCTGTCCGCCAACGAATATCTGACCCGTACCAACCTGATGAAGGCTTACACCGAGGAAGCCGATACCCCCGTCATCAAGTCCAAGGCTGTGGCGGTGGTCGGCGGCGGCAACGTGGCCATGGACGCCGCCCGCTGCGCAATGCGTCTGGGCGCGGAGCACGTGTACATCGTCTACCGCCGTGGTGAGGCCGAAATGCCCGCCCGTCTGGAAGAGCAGCACCACGCCAAGGAAGAGGGCATCGAGTTCAAGACCCTGTGCAACCCCGTGGAGATTCTGGGCGGCGAAGATGGCCGCGTGAACGGCATCAAGTGCGTGCGCATGGAGCTGGGCGAGCCGGACGCTTCCGGACGCCGTCGTCCCATCGCCATTGAGGGCAGCGAGTTTGTGCTGGACGTGGACACCGTTATTATGGCCCTCGGCACCAGCCCCAACCCCCTGATCCGCTCCACCACCCCCGGTCTGGACACCAACCGCAAGGGCGGCCTGATCGTGGACGAGAACGAGATGACCACCCGTACCGGCGTCTTCGCCGGCGGCGATGCCGTCACCGGCGCTGCCACCGTCATCCTCGCCATGGGCGCAGGCAAGAAGGGCGCGGCTGCCATCGACGCATACCTGAAGAAATAATTCAAAGCAGTAAAAAATCACCCAGCGGTCTGCTGGGTGGTCGTAAAACAGTGAATGGAGCGTATCGGAAACGATACGCTCCATTTTTCGTGCCGAAGTACAACCCCTCGGCTCTCCCTCTGGGAGAGCTGTCACCGAAGGTGACTGATACTATTTCCTGATTAAAATCTTTGATTTTAATCAGGAAGGCATCGCCT
>ERZ827490.3538-NODE-3538-length-13958-cov-2.898439_pt1 | contig 13958 bp, 7 predicted proteins | sample MGYA00519770_ERZ827490 | MGnify/ENA primary metagenome ERZ827490 (study PRJEB31778, sample SAMEA3449324) | human gut metagenome | biome: human gut; feature: human-associated habitat; material: faeces | place: United Kingdom | collected 2010/2012 ...
CAGATGCAGACACAGACAACCTGTCCGACCTGTGGAGGCGAAGGGAAGATTATCACCAAGAAATGTAGCGAGTGCAATGGTGAAGGAATCGTGCGCGACGACGAGGTGATCACGATCAATATCCCGGCCGGTGTGGCGGAAGGCATGCAGCTCTCCATGAGTGGGAAGGGGAATGCGGCCCGTCATGGAGGTATTAACGGTGATTTGCTGATCTTGATCGAAGAAGAGCCGCATCCGGAACTGATACGTGACGAGAACGACATTCTGTATAACCTGTTACTGAGTGTGCCTCAAGCGGCTTTGGGTGGCACAGTTGAAGTTCCGACCATCGATGGTAAGGCTAAAGTCAAGATCGAGCCAGGGACTCAACCGGGGAAAGTGCTCCGTTTGCGAAACAAAGGGCTTCCCTCTGTTAACAGTTATGGAACGGGAGACCTGCTTGTAAACGTAAGTGTTTATATTCCGGAAACGTTGTCTGCGTCAGAGAAGGATATCATGAACGGCTTGGAGAATTCTCCTAATTTCCAACCGAAGAAATCTGTCAAGGAGAAGATTTTCGATAAGTTCAGACATATGTTCGATTAACATTTTGTGGCGTTTGGGAATAAAAAGGCTGTGTCAAGAATTGCGACACAGCCTTTTTATTTCCGCCATACTGATTGGCTTCCGGTCGTAAATGGAAAAGGCCTTGTTTCAAAACATGTATGTTTTGAACTCGATATCTTCTGGCTGTGAAAAGAAGTATTATCCATTTATAGAAAGATAGTTGTTTTGTGGAATAAGGTATACATCTTCTCTCTGTAGGTCAGTGCCTTTTCCTCGATAGCCAATAAACTGTATGTATTTTTTTAAATCATATTGTATGATTACTGTCTCATTTAATAGACTTATAAGAAGGTAGCACTTACCTCTTTCACTTTCTTTGTAACTGATTAGATAGTTGTTTTGAACTATGTGAATTGTGTAGTCTTAAATCACTTCATATTCTTGGTATTTCAGTATTTATAGGGAGTTGATATATATGAATTGTTTGCTGAAGTTGTGAAGATGGACCTTAAAATCAAAAGCTATTGAAATAATGTGGATTTTTCAAATACAAGAAGGTCCACCCTTCTGTTATGAAGAGCAGACCTTTTGAAAAAAAATTATCAAAATATTTCAATTAATCCCATCCCGGATTTTGTTTTAAATTGGGATTTAATCCGATTTGGTTTGTCGGAATAGAGAACAAATAGTTCTTGGGATCTATAAAGTTTGGAACAGGATTTGTCATTCGTTTTGTATAAACATCAATGGCACCGTCTACGAAACCTAATCCGGATTTAATGGATTCATAATCTTTTGTATTATATCCATTTAAATCATTCTCACTTGTTGCTTTGTCTGGAATGATACCCAATTTCGGTTGGTTCAGGCGAATACCGCAGGCCCAACGCATTAAGTCGTGGTAACGATAACCTTCTGCCATTAGTTCAACACGACGTTCACGGCGGATTTCGCGGATCAAGTTGGCGTTCGGGCCTTTGATTGTTGGATATTCGGCAACCAATTTCGGGTCTTCAATCGGATTTGTTGTCAAATGGTGATTAAAACCAACCCGATCACGCAAAGCGTTGATTGTTTTATCTAATTCGGGATCTTGGCCAAGTTCGGCTCCTGCTTCTGCACGTATCAGAAGAATCTCTGCATAACGGAAGATTGGAGCGTCTAATGTTCCAATATGATGAGATGATGTGTATTCTGACGGATTGTAATATTTGATAACACCATATCCCGTAGATGTACTAACACTTCCACTGGTATATTTACCGATATCCGGACGTTTCCCTTCTAGGTAATAGGTGTATTCACCAGCTTCGGGAGTCGGTACTGTTTGTAGTAAACGCGGATCTCGATTCTTTAGTTCGGCGATTAATGTAGTATGATGAGAGTGGCCTTCGCAGCCGCACATAGAGATTGGTTTTCCTGTTGTTGCACACAAATAATCTTCAACAGCGTCACGACTCAAACCGATAGGAGATTCACCGACTGCAATTTGGCGGCTTAAGTTATTTCCTTTGCCGACAGTCGGATCATATTCCTTCGACAGAATAATTTCAGGATTGGAGTTGTAATCTGCTTGGATAAATAATTCATAATAGGCTTTACCAGGTTTTGAACCTTGGAACAATGAATAGCCATATTCGGATTTCATCAGTTCGCCTGCTGCTTCATAAGCGGCTTTGAGCAATTCGGTATCACCTTCCATATTATGATAACGGCGGAAAGTTCCTTCAAATAAACATATACGTGCCTTTAATGCAAGTGCAGCGTCTTTGCTGATGCGGTAGACACCTGTCGTTTCTTTTGGGTAACCATTCAATCGCTTGATCAATGTCTTTTATCATGTTTGCTACAACGGTAATACGGGAATCGCGGCCTTTATATAGGTCTTCGTCTCCAGGAACCAATACTTTGTCATACCAAGGTACATCGCCAAAGCGTTTTACTTTATTAAAGTAATCTAATGTCTTGAAGAATAAAATTTCACCAGCATAACGATGTTTTACGGCCTCGGTTTCCGGGGATAGTTCGTAATCTTGCATAAAAGCATTACAAGCACGAATATTTTCCCATTTCCAATTGTCATTGTCTGCTGTAGAAATGCTGTGTTGACTGAAAGCTACAGAGTTTGCGTCCCACGGAAGTAGGTCATCAGACTGGAAATCAGTTTCCATCATCCCAAAATTATATTCGTTCGGATTTCCATGTCCGGTGATTAATTTGGGATATAAATCATTACAATATTGCTCTAATGCCTGTGCATTGGCATTTGCAAAGTATTGTTGTGTACTGATAGAGTCTAATGGCTCTTTATCCAGTACATCACAACTTTGGGTTGTGAGGAACAATAAACCACCAAATAATATAATTGACTTTTTCATGTTACTTTGTCTGTTTTTAGAATGTTACGTTGATACCAAATGAATAAGAACGGGTGAACGGGTAAACACTACCGTTGTCGTCAACTTTCAAGTTACCGTTATTGTCACGTCTGCCTACAGCATCCGGATCGAGGTATTTGTACAATCCTGTAGCTTCCCAAAGATTCTGACCGCTTACGAACACTTTTAGCTGACCAATGCCGTATTTATTGATGAGCGCTTTAGGAATAGTGTAGCTTAATGTAACATCTTTCAGACGGATAAAAGCACCGTTTTGCAGATATTTTGTCTGTGTTTGTTTACTTCTATCACTCCAAGTCGGAATAGGATAGTAAGCGTTCGTATTGGTTTCACTCCAAGAGTTATCGATGATGTAATCATTTAAGTTAGCCCACCAAATACCTGTCTTGTATCCCCAAAATACAGGAGAGTCCAACCATACGTCGCGTTTCATTGTACCTTGGAAGAACAGACGTAAGTCAAAACCTTTCCATGAACCACTCAAGTTGAGGTTGAAATTGTAGCGGGGAGTTGTATTACCAATGACTTTTTTGTCGCCCGAATCACCAACACGATTATTTCCACGGTCAATTTTTCCATCACCGTTCAAATCTGCATAACGAATATCTCCTGGTTTCCAAGTTGTGCTGATGAAAGCCTGTTTATTGGCCATTTCTTGGGCTTCAGCTTCATCTTTAATGAAGCCATCTGTTACATATCCCCAAATTTCGCCGATTTTCTTTCCCTGGTAATGAGTTTCATCCAAACTTAATGTCGGATTATCATATTTCGTGATCTCAGAAGTGTTGTCTGAGATGCCGATGCTGATAGAGTAATCCAAAGGACTGCCGGCCACGTCTTTAATCTGATCGTTCCACGTTAAAGATAATTCCATACCTTTGGTTCTCATATCTGCCAAGTTCTCTTTACCACCTGTCGTCCCTAATACAGCCGGGTAAGTTTTGTTTACGACCATTCCTTTTGTATCGCGGATGTAATAGTCAAAAGATCCAGTGAAACGGCCGTTCAGCATAGTCCAGTCTAAACCGATATTGGTTGTGTAAACTTTTTCCCATGTGATGTTTGTACTAGCCAATGTCGGAGCTTTCAAGCCACTAATGATACCGCCGTTCATCAGATAGGCCAAAGATTCGCTTGTCAAGAAACTTAAATATTGGAAATTGCCATCTGTAACTTGATTGCCTAATGAGCCATATGAAGCTCTGACTTTTAGGTTGTCGAAAATATTACGAGCTGGTTCGAAGAAACTTTCTTCAGAGATACGCCAACCTGCTGATACCGAGGGAAAGAATCCCCAACGATCACCAGACATATATTTGGATGAACCGTCATAGCGACCATTTACCTCAAGTAAATATTTTTGCATGTAATCATAATTCAAACGGAAGAACGCACCCTGTACAGCCCAGATTGTTGCTTCTTCACTTGGCATGTTATAAGTACTGGCCAAATCGGTGACAGGGAAATTGTTATCAAATAGATTACTAGTGCTTACGCTTAATTTAGTCGTCTTTTTGCTTTCTTGGTTGTAACCGACCATTACACCTAAATTGTGCTTGTCATTGAATGACTTCTTGTAGTCAGCCCATAAGTTCAATGCTTGATAAGTATCTCCGTAATTAGCTTTTGTTACACCTCCAGGTGTACCAACGGATAGCGGAGATAACGTACTTTCTTCTGGCATTGTCTGATACAGTATCTTGCCGTGCTGGGTTTGATCTTGATAGAATTTGTTTCCGGTATAATCTCCCTTGATTGATAAACCGGCTAACGGTGTCAGATTAAAGGCGGCAGTGTACCAAAAGTCATCCGAGTTGGTTTTGTCTCGCCCAGCTCCATCTAATAAACCAGCAAAGTTATAGTTGAAGTTGCTACCTGCTATACCAGCAAAATTATTACCATCTGGCAGGTAAACAGGAATAGTTGGGAATCCACGATAGATTTCGTAAAAAATGTTTCCTAAATTAAAATTGCTGGTGTAGGGATAATCACTTGTATTGCGGTTATATTTTGTACGGAAAGTTACTTCCAACCATTTTGTAATCTGAGTGGAAAAGTTGAAAGACATATTAATACGTTTGTATTTATCCGTACCATATTGCAAAATACCATCTTGTCCTTTATAACCAATAGAGCCGTAGTAAGTCGTCTTGTCTGAACCACCGCTGATACTTGCATTATGTTGTTGCATGAATGACGGTTTGTACATTACGTCGAACCAATCGGTGTTCCCAGCATAAGCCCATTGTCCGGCAGCAGTTATTGAATTGTCTGTTGTATAAAATGCAGAAGGACCTCTCCCCGCAATGAAATCATCTACAGCCTGAACGTGCTCATCTTTGAAATACTGTCCGCTGCCATTGTTCACGTTTGCCTGATTCATGGCACGAATCCACTTATCGGAAGAAACACCATCCGGTAAGCGAGAGGCCATCGACCAAGAAAAGTTGTTATTGTAGTTGATTTGAACTTTTTGTTCTTTTTTCCCTTTTTTAGTTGTGATCAATACAACGCCAAAAGCGGCACGGGCACCATAAATAGAAGCAGAGGCAGCATCTTTTAATACTGATACGCTTTCGATATCTTGTGGGTTAAGCAAAGACAAGTCTGATGTTTCGACTCCGTCGACTAACAATAGTGCTTGTCCTCCATTCAGTGAAGTTGCACCACGTACATTAAATGTAGTAGCTGCATTTGGATTACCACTGGCGAAATCAATATTCAAGTTTGGAATAGCTCCTTGCAAACCTTGTGCAATGTTTCCGATCGGACGATCTTCCAGAATTTCGCTATCTGCAATCCCTACAGCGCCGGTCAGGTTTACCTTCTTTTGTACGCCATAGCCAACGACTACGACTTCTTCCAGTTTTTGAGTGTCTTCCGCTAATTTGATTTGAAGAGTGGATTGTCCTGTGTATTTGATTTCTTGAGTTGTGTAACCAATGAAAGAGATCTGAATGATGTCTCCATTTTTTACACCTTCCAATGTGAAATTACCATCCATGTCGGTAATGTTTCCATTGGTTGTTCCTTTCACTACGACCGATGCTCCGGCAACAGGCCCTAGATCATCTACCACAGTACCTGTAACTTTTCCGTTCTGCTGGGAAATGTTCATACCTTGCTTGGAGGGCATTGTTTCTGCAAATATACTTGCTGGGAAACAAGTGGCACCTGCCAGCAAGATTAAGCTGATAGGTTTGAAATTTTTCAACATAATTTGTGTCTTATATTTAATTGAAAGAATGCTCTTTTAATTAAAATGATGGCGCTTATTATCGCTTTTCTACATCATATATACAAAATGTTAGAGTTTTTAGCTTTTGCGTATAAAGTTTATCTGTGTTTGTAATTAGTTCTAAAAGAACTCTGCACATTTCATATCGGTGTCAAAGATATGAAAATTTTCCGTTGTACTGTTATTTTTCTAAAAAAAATACGTAGAAGTTTCTTTTTTAACATTTTACTCTTTTGGTATTACACAGGTATTATTCTGTTTATCAGAATAATGTATCCATTGGAAATATGTAACTATATAAAAATAGATAAATAAAAAACATGGTCGTACTTCTGCTAATTTGTTAACAGAAGTAATTTAAAGAGACTTGTGTATTTTAAGTAATTATTGCATAATATATTTTACTTATTTAATTTATTGAAAATCATATTGTTATGAAGTTGTATCAAAATGTATTAAAGCTAAAAATACCATAGTTCTTTTAGAACTAATATCATTTTAAACATTGAAAACACAAAGATGTGTGAGCCTGCTTGTTTCATTGAATAAGAAGTTATTATGAAAATCAGAGTAATTCTTTCAATATCATGGAACACAAATTATGATTCAAAAGAATCAGACCTAATTAGCCTAATCCTGTTGCCGGAGCCTCTGTGATTGTTAAAAGGAACCACTAACGGCATCATGACGAATATGGATGATAATCTTCGTTCAGTGGTAGTCCATTGGTTTTGAACGATGGCATGGAAGGTGGTATCAACGCTGTCAACCCGCAGGATATTGAGAATATTTCTGCATTGAAAGATGCTGCCGTTTCTTCCATTTGCAGGGTTTGTGTTCCTTTGGTGTAATTATTACAAAAAGCGGTAGAACAGGAAAACCAGTTGTAAACAACAATAATAGCTTTCGATGGAATGATTCGGTAAGAACCCTAACCAAATGGATTCATATTCAAAAATACAGCATTCGTTCCGAATGGTCCGGGATGGCCGGGAAAAGAAAAAGGAGCCTGCTAACCCATATATGGATATGTTCTTGGCTGTGGATATATCGTCTTATAGCGAAGTGCTGTATAGTAAAGGTCTCGGCTAGGTGTATTGTGTCGGTGTAGGAGCGTGGTTAGGTGATTATGGTGTCGGTGTGACCCGTGGTATGGTCGATGGTTTTTTTATGGCAAACGGTCTGCCGATCGATGTTATACAAGGTTGGATTGACCAGTTGCCCAGCGTAATAAGTCTCTCCTCTCCCCAGTCATTTTTGGCCTCTTCGCTCATAACAGTAGCAGCGATTGTCTTATTATAATCTGTATCGGGATGAGCACGTTCGCGAAAAGCTCTCCAATAGCTCTGTGCTTTGGCATCCAGATTTCCATTCTTTTCATAACATGCTTCCATATAGTTTAATAAGGCATCTGATGCACGATTCGCAATCGTTTCATCACTCAGATAACCATTTCCTGCCGCATCCTTTTTTATTTTTTGTTCCCGAATCGAAAAAAAAGTTTCTTGTATTTCTCCATTTGTCTTTTCTTCTTGTTTCTCTGTCCTTGTGAAACAATTTGTCAATATGTTTTCGGATTACTTTTTCAGCATGATCTGCTTTTACCCGAAAGGTTAAATACAAAACAACTTCTCTTTTTTTGTGTTACATATATCAAAAAAGACGTTGGTTTCAGCCAAGACATGTATCATAATTTAAACAAAAAACATTAGTTATGTTGAAAAGAATTAAGCCTGTCAGCATGGTTTTGCTTGCGAGCACGTTATGTTTCTCCGGGAATATATACTCGGCTTCAAGTGCAGGTAATCCAGACACTGACATTTCCCAACAAAATGCAAAAGTAACGGGAACCGTCGAAGATGCTTTGGGACCGGTTGCCGGCGCGTCTGTTGTTATAAAAGGAACCACCAACGGGACAATGACCGATATGGATGGCAACTTTACGTTGGATGGGGTAAAAAATGGGGATATTATCCAAATATCCTTTATCGGTTACGCCACACAGGAGATTCCTTATGCAGGACAAGCCTCTTTGTCTGTACATCTTGAAGAGGACACGCAAAAATTGGATGAAGTAGTCGTGACTGCTTTGGGTATGAAGCGTGATAAAAAAGCGTTAGGTTACGCCATGCAGGAATTGAAGGGAGACGAGTTGTTGTCTTCCCGCGAACCAAATTTGGCCAATTCGTTGTCTGGTAAAGTTTCCGGTTTACAGATTGTACGCTCCAGTAACGGGGTGGGAGGTTCTTCGAAGATCGTGCTCCGTGGTAACAGTTCGCTGACCGGTAGCAATCAGCCATTGATCGTGGTGGACGGTACGCCGATGGATAATTTTACAGGCGGTGTGGATGATGTTTGGGGTAATTCCGGAGCCGATATGGGTAACGGCCTTTCTGATATTAACCCTGAAGATATCGAATCGATGACGGTCCTGAAAGGAGCTTCGGCAGCTGCACTTTACGGTTCGAGGGCCGGTAACGGCGTGATCCTGATCACGACCAAATCGGGACGGAAAAACGAAGGGCTGGGGATTACGGTGAATGCTGGTATCACGGCTGAATCCATTTTCTTGAAACCGGATATGCAAAACAGTTTCGGACAAGGATCGGTCGGAGTTTATGACAACCAGTCCCGTTTGAGTTGGGGACCGAAAGCTGAAGGCCAGACTGTGACGGATTGGCTCGGACGCCAAGTGCCTCTCCAGACATATGATAATATCGATGCTTTCTTCCATACAGGAACCTCTTTTAACGAAGGCGTCAGTTTCCAGCAGAATATTAACGGAACTTCTGTCTTCGCATCTATTAACCGTTCGGATGATGCCGGTATCACACCGGAATCGAAACTGAATAAGACGAACGTTACGTTGCGTGCCACCACGTTCCTCGATAAGGCGGAGAAATGGAAGGTGGATGCCAAAGTGAACTATATAAATATGAATGCCCATAACCGCCCGATCCAAGGCGTGAACCCGTCAAATGCGTTTAACACGATATACAGTCTGCCTCGTTCCTTGAATGTTAAGGAATTTAAGAGCAGCGTGGATGAAGAAGGCAATATGATCTGGTGGGATGCCTCCAAGAACCCACAGGAAAACCCGTACTGGGTGACCAAATACCGGCAGAACAATGATACCCGTAACCGTCTGTTGGGTAACGTATCGTTGAAGTATGCGCCGACCAACTGGTTCGATATCGAACTGCGTGGCGGTACCGACTATTATACGACGACCAAAAATGAGAAAGTATATGCCGGCGGTAACACCTCGCCCCGTGGCCTGTATAATGAAGGTTCTGAGACATTCTACGAAAATAACTACAGCTTCCTGGCTACCGCACGCAAAGACAACCTGCTGGACCGCTTGGGCGGTTTCGTGACATTCGGAGGTAACCTGATGATGCAGCAGCGAACCAAGATGAACGCTTCGGCTGGTGAATTGCTGGTTCCGGACCTTTTCTCCTTGAACAACGGCATTAATAAACCGACCGTTACCTCCGAGTTGATCCGCCGGAAGATGAATTCCCTTTATGGATCATTGCAACTGAACTGGGACGGCTATCTGTTTTTAGACGTGACAGCCCGTAACGACTGGTCATCTACTATGTCCAAAGACAATCGCTCTTATTTCTATCCTTCGGTCAGTCTTTCTGGTGTGATCTCGGATATGTTACCTAAGATCGGCGGAAACATGCCGGAGTGGTTCACCTTTGCAAAGGTGAGGGCTTCTTATGCGGAAGTCGGTAATGATCTTGATCCCTATCAGTTGTACAATAATTACACGGTAGGAAAAGACGAAAACGGGAATACGACGGCTGCTCCCGGCCAAATCTTGTTTGATTCGAGCGTACGAAGCGAGTTGATCAAATCATGGGAAGCCGGTCTCGACGTGCGTTTCCTGCAGAACCGCTTGGGTTTGGATTTCGCCTGGTATAAGACGAATGCGACCCGCCAGTTGCTGAACCTGCCGCTCGACCCGTTTGCCGGGTATAGTTCCCGCAAGGTGAACGCCGGTAATATCCAGAACGAAGGTCTGGAAATCTCGTTGAACGGTGCCATTTTCCAGAGCCCGGACGTGCAGGGATTCAACTGGAATGCGACAGCCCAGTTCTCCTTGAATCGCAATAAGATCATCGACCTGTATCCGGGCGTGACGCTTTATGACATCAAGACATTGGATGCGATCCAGATCGTGGCGGCACAAGGCAGTTATTATGGTGATATTTACGGACAGACCTTTCTGCGTGTGACGGACAAGGACAGTCCGCATTATGGCAAAGTGATTGTGGGAGACGACGGCCTACCTCTGATCTCTGCTGAAAAGAGCAAGGTGGGTAACCAAAGTCCGGACTGGATGCTGGGTTTGACGAACAGTTTTTCATATAAAGGATTTAACTTGAGTTTCCTGGTCGATTTCCGTATCGGTGGCGACATCTATTCGGCAACAGCTTCCAACCTATTTGTCCGTGGTAATGCAGCCGGAACGGTTGTGAACGGTGAACGTCAGGATTTTGTCGTGCCTAACACGGTTGTCAAGAAAGACGGAGGATATGTGGAAAACAATGTTCCGGTCACTCACCAGAACTATTGGGAGCGGATCGGATCGACCGGTAATTACGGTTTGCCGGAGGTTTTCACATATGACGCAACCAATATTCGTCTACGTAACATCACTTTAGGATATACGTTCAACAGAGCGATGCTGAAAAAGACGCCGTTCCTGCGTTTGAATCTGTCTGCTACCTGCAACAATGTATGGATGATCCATTACAATTTGCCAGGTATTGACCCCGAATCCGTTTCGGCAACCAACACGAATGCGACTGGTTTCGAAAACGGGGCCGCTCCGACGAGCCGTTCGTTCACGTTTAACGTAACGGTCGGGTTTTAAAAAGCTTACAAAACCTTTCCGGAAGACCGGATGGTCGGTTTTTGATAATTTGCAATCATTTTGTAAAGGATATAAAAAGAAACAACATAATATGAACACAAAAAATAAAATATTAGCAGGCCTATTCTCTATGGCGGCATTGTTTTCTTCCTGTAACGATTTTCAGGAGATAAATGAAGATCCGAACCAGGTGGATGAAAGCAAGGTAAAGCCTGAATGGTTCTTGAATGCCTCGATCGTCGGTGACCAGATGAATCCGGAGATCGCCGAACGTATGTTTATCCTGACTTGGAACCGGGCGTCTCGTTTCAATCGGGGAAGCGGTTTCACGATCGGTACGGATAATAATGATTATATCACGCGCTACCTGAGCAACGACTACGCCGTGAAATGGTTGAATCAGGCGACTAAAGCCGTTCAACTGGGCGAGAAGAAAGTGGCTGATGGTGAAGCTGATCTCTATCCGTATTATAAGAATGTGATCCAGATGGCGCGTATCTGGCGGGCTTACCTGAACTCGGAGGTCTCTGACGGGTTCGGGCCGATTCCGGCGTTGGATGCTTTTTCGGGCGTTCCGGGCGAGTACGACAGTGTAGAAGCGATTTATACTTTTATTCTCAAAGAACTAAAGGAGGCGGAAGCCGCGCTCGACCCGTCAATTGATATGTCTCCGATGTCGGCTGAAGACGCTTTCTATGCCGGAAATGTGAATATGTGGAAGAAATATGCCAATTCTCTGCGTATGCGCTTGGCAATGCGTATCGTGAATGCAAACCCGCAGCTGGCTGAAAGAGAGTTTGAAGATGCCGCTTCCAAAGGATATATTTCTTCACTTTCCGAACTTGCCGGTGTACAGGAAAAGGACGGATGGAGCGACCTGACCAGCGTTATGTCCCGTACCTGGAATGCACAGGCGATGTCCGTTACATTCAAGAATCTCGTGGTCGGCTTGGGAAGTAACGAATTTCCACTACCTGATTCATTGAAAGCACATCTGAAGAACCCGCATACTTACATGGGCTTGTATTTGGATAGGCATTTTCCGTTGACGACGAACGATCCGTGTGCCGGATTTTATTTCGACGGCGTTCCACAATATGTCGATCCACGTGCACCGAAGTTATTTAGTGTAGTAGGATGGAACGATGGTGTGGTTTATTCCGATTATATCGGGGCGGCCAGCGAGGTGAAACCGGTCTCCCTGTTCGATCCGGATGATAACACGAAGCCGATGCTGACAATCGATCCTAGATATACTTGGGGGACATGGGTGGCCGGTGAATGGGATGTGAAAGGTAGTTTGGCTACCGAATTGACCGGAAAAAACTATAACTATCCGTCCATGTCGAAGCAATACCGCATGAGTACTCAGAAACGTGTCTATTTCGGTCCTTGGGAAAGTTATTTCTTGCTGGCTGAAGCCGGCGTGCGTGGTTGGGATGTTCCGGGTTCTCCCAAATCGAACTACGAGAACGGAGTGACTGCGAGCTTCGAGTACCACGGCTTGTTGAGTGAAGTCGGTGCTTATCTGTCTTCTACCGAATATAATCGGATCGGGACATCTGTCAGTTTCGACCATACAACGGAGGCAAAGCCTTATATCGTAAACTATGTTGATCCGTACACAAAAGAGAACAAGACGATGACTTATACATATCCGAAAAATTCCATCTATCGTGGCGGTGCATATAATAACGATGCGATGACGAAGATCTTCACACAGAAATATATTGCTCAGGTTCCCTGGTTGCCCGAGGAAGTTTGGAGCGACCATCGCCGTATCGGTTTGCCTTTTTTCGAGAATCAGGCTGTCGAAAAAGACTATAACCCGTTGAACCAGGTTCCCTTGACAGTTGCCACTTCAAAAGAATGCCGTTTGGAGTTTTATCCGAAGCGTTATCGCTATCCGGCCAATATCCAGACGAACAACCTGGAAGGTTATAATAAAGCCCTCGAACTGTTGGGCGGACCGGATGTGGTGGAGACTGCCTTGTGGTGGAATCTGAAGTAGTGATATGAGAAAAGGTTGGTAGGTGTTCGATGAAGAACTTTCCTACCAACCTTTTTATATGAATGAAGCAAACTGTTTATTGCATGCCTTCTGTCGTTACTTCTTTATTGATCTTTTTCACTAATCCTTGAAGTACAGCGCCCGGACCTAGTTCGATGAAATGATCGGCACCGTCGGCAATCATGTTCTGAACGCTCTGTGTCCAACGGACCGGGGCAGTCAGCTGGGCAATCAGGTTAGTCTTGATTGTTTCAGGGCAGGTTTCGCCTTTCGTGCTTACGTTTTGGTAAACAGGGCAAGACGGTTTGTGGATCGGAGTCGCTTCGATAGCGGCAGCCAGTTCTGCACGAGCCGGTTCCATCAGAGGAGAGTGGAATGCACCGCCGACTTTCAACTTCAGTGCGCGTTTTGCACCGGCAGCCAGCATCTTTTCACATGCGGCATCGATACCGGGTACGGAGCCGGAGATGACAAGCTGTCCCGGACAGTTGTAATTTGCACATACGACGACTTCACCTTCGATGCTTGCGCAGATCTCTTCTACTTTTTCGTCCGGCAATGCCAGAACGGCAGCCATTGTCGAGGGTGTGGCTTCGCAGGCTTTCTGCATCGCCATAGCACGTTTGGATACCAGAACAAGTCCGTCTTCGAAAGACAAGGCTCCGGCTGCAACAAGCGCGGAGAATTCTCCTAAAGAGTGTCCGGCTGTCATATCCGGTTTGAACTGGTCACCTAATGTTTTTGCAAGAATGACTGAGTGTAAGAAAATGGCAGGCTGTGTCACTTTTGTCTGGCGCAGATCTTCGTCTGTTCCGGCGAACATCAGATCCGTGATGCGGAAACCGAGGATTTCGTTAGCCTTTTCAAACATCTCTT
>ERZ827490.3540-NODE-3540-length-13947-cov-4.024259_pt1 | contig 13947 bp, 15 predicted proteins | sample MGYA00519770_ERZ827490 | MGnify/ENA primary metagenome ERZ827490 (study PRJEB31778, sample SAMEA3449324) | human gut metagenome | biome: human gut; feature: human-associated habitat; material: faeces | place: United Kingdom | collected 2010/2012 ...
GCATAGCTAAAGCTTTTTGGAACCACCGGCATTGCCGGTGGTTTTCTTTATACAACAAAACTCCCGCCATGGAAATCATGGCGGGAGTTCTTATACGCTTTATGCTTCTTTTTTTTCGGGGACTATTTTCTTGCGGCAGGCCATGAACACTATCACGCCGATTATGAACGGGAAGAAGTAGCTTGCGATGCGGTACAGCACCAGTACGCTCGGCGCGTTGACCTCACCAAGGAAGCCTTTGAACACGAACAGGAACGCGATTTCTACCGAACCGAGGCCAGAGACATTCGGCAGTACGCCGGACAGCAGCAGCATCAGCGACGCCAGCAGCTGCATCCGCACGAATTCCGGCACGTCCGCGCCAACCGCCCGCGCGCCGACATACGGCACACAGTAAAGCACAAACAGCTTTGCGAAGTTCAGCCCGAGCATCGCCCACATGCGCCACTTTGTCTGCGCAAGATGCCGCGCCTCCGAGTACATGAGTCCAATGTTCTCACTCCATTTCACCTTGCGCCGCGGCCATTTGCCGCTGTCTGGCAGCTTCTCTATCATCTTCAGCGCGAAGCGGCGGAGCGCATCCCATGTGCATATAAGGATCAGCGCGAGGATGATGAGCAGGCAGAAGCCGAAGCCGAGTGCGAGATATTTCCCCGCGGAGGGCAGGTTCGCGCCGAGCCAACCGCTCTGAGTGACCAGCATTATGAGCGCGTAGAGAAAAATCGTGCCCTTGTGGAAAATGTACTTCATTATCATCAGGCCGACGCTGTTGCCGACGTCAAGCCCATGATTATACAGATACCCGCTCTGCATCGGTATCGTCGCCGCGCCGCCGCTGGTGACGAGGCCGAACACGCCCAGAAACGTGAGCTCAAAGGCCTGGCGGTAGCTCAGCTCCGGCAGGCGACTGCGTACGAGCGTCATGCACATGGCAGAGTCGAGGAGCTGGTAGCCAAGACCGAGCGCAAGCAGCGCGATGAACGACGGTGCGCTTATCGACGCGATGCTGTTCATGATGGCTTCCACGTTGCCGCGCAGCACAAGCGCCATGATCCCGACCAGTATGAGCAGCGTCAGCAGTGCCGAAAATATTGATTTCAAATGCTTTTTATCCATTCACGGCATTCCCCCGTCAAAATTCCGTCCTCTGGCGCAGCTTTTCAAGGCGCTTGTCGAGGTCGGCGCTTATCTCCGCGCACTCCTTCAGTTCGCTGTTGACCTCTTCCGGTGCGGCGGGCTTCTTGTAGCGCAGCTTATGCTCCACGCTCGCCCACCAATCCATCGCCATCGTGCGGAACTGCACCTCGACGCGCATCTGCTTCTTCTGGTCATGCAGGAATATCGGCGTCTCCACTATGAGATGAAGACTGCGGTAGCCGTTCGGCTTCGGGTTTTTGATATAGTCCTTCTCCTGCACGAGCACGATATCGTCCTGCCGCAACAGCGCGTCACGCAGCATGTATATATCCGAGATGTACGCGCATATCACGCGGACGCCCGCGATATCGTTCAGGTTCTGCTCAATGCTCTCCGCCGAGAACGGCAGTCCGCGGCGGCTGAGCTTGTCCATGATGCTCTCAGGCGATTTTAGCCGCGTCTTTATCGCCTCTATCGGGTTGCGGTCATACTGAAGCGACAGCTCCTCGTCGAGGACATTGAACTTTGTGGACACCTCCATCATCGCGCAGCGGTAATAGCTCATCAGCTCGCGGTACGGCGCGGTGTAGGTCTGGAGGCGCTCCTTTATTTCGTTGTTGCTGTATATTCTGGAAATAACATTTCCCTCGATGTTCTTGATCCCGTTCAATGCTTTCTCCTTAAATTCAAATGGGCAGTACATAATTATACTGCCCATTTATTATACCATAGTATCACGCCGGCTGCAAAACCTTTTCCTCGCAGGCAGTCACGCTGTATTCGCGCACGCCGGGCACCGTTTCCCCGTCTATCTGGAGGGGTCTCGGCTCGTCAAAGCAAACCGTTATGTTTCTCCCGCTGAGAACCGCAACCATCTCGCTGTGCTTTATATGCTCACCCTTAAATATCGACGGGAACACCGCAAGGCTTTTCAGCTTTCCGCTGCCGTAGTACACCGTCACGGAGACCGCGCCGTCGCCATTCAGCCTGTCCTGCTCCGGCGTCGGCATCATGCCGCCGCCATAGTAGCGGCCTATCATCGTCGGCGCGAGCCAGACCTTCTCGAAGCGGTGCTCAACACCATCGACCGTTATAGTCGCGCCCGTCGGCTTATAGTGGAACAGCAGTCCCTTTATCGCTATCGCGGTGTAGTTCACCTCGCCGTTGCCCTTGCCGCGCAGCTCATCGCCCTTCTCGCAGCAGTAGCCGTCGATGCCGTAGCCAATGCCGTTTATGAAGCGGTGCTCCTTGCCGTTGACGCATATCTTCGGCAGGCGCTCTATGTAGCGGTTGATAAGCACCGGAGGGGCACCGCGCTCCGCGCCGATGTCGCGGGCGAAGTCATTGCCGCTGCCGCTGGGATAATAATAGATGTCGCAGTCTGGTCGGATGTCCTCGTATCATTCAGGAAGCGGTTCAACGTGCCGTCTCCGCCGCAGATGATGATCGAAGCGCCGTCCGGCATGTCGTTGAAGAAGGCTCCGTAATCCCTTATATCCAGCATATTGCTGAAATAAAGGCGGTCTCCCTGCATGAGCGATTCAAGCTCACGCATTTTATCCTGAGCCGTACCATTGCCCGTGAGCGGATTATAAAGCACTATAAAATTATCCACCCAATACCTCTTTCTGTCTCTCGGTATTATTTATTTTCTATTATTCTTCTACCTCGTAATCGCCTTCTATGACGTCAGGGTACTGGTTCTTGACTATCTTGACCGTGCAGAGGGAGACGCATATATTCAGCAGTCCCTCAACGAAAATGCCGATGCCCGCAAGCAGCATGATGACCGCGGCACTCTCGCCGGGGCGCAGCACAAGGACAATGCCCATGGCGACAGTGAGGATAGCCATGACCATCACGATCCACCACTTGGTGATACCGAAGCGCTTCGCGTCAATAGCTATCTGGATCTTGAACAGGCCGTCCGTGAGCACACTGATACCGAGCACGATGCAGAAGAAGCTCATCGCGCCGTCCGGCTGGAGCAGCACCAGAACGCCGAGGGCTATAAGCAGGATGCCGAAGGCCAGATCGTACTGGAATGCAAGGCGGAACAGATCCTTGGAGAAGTATGCGGCGAGCTTCACGATGCCGAACACGATCATCGCGATGCCGAGCACCATACCCACAACGGTCACGCTCAGCTCCGGCACGGCCATCATCACGACGCCGAACACGCAGAGCAGCGCGGAAATTATAATATACGATATTTTTGCAGCCTTCATCGGCTTAACAGAACGCATAGGATACCTCGATTCCGCGGAAGTGAACACATAGCCTCCGCATTTTATGGAGTTATATTATCACGTCCCTTTTTCGCGCGCTATGGGCACGGTTTTTTTAGTGCGCTAAAGTCAGGCATAATTTATAATCTGTCTGAAAATCATCCCGCTCCGCCCTTGCGGACAAATGCGGGGCTTGCAATCCGCCCGGAAAAATGATATTTTAATATCTATAAAGAAAAACTTTTTTGGAGGAAACGACATGGCGTCCTTTACCCGCAAGGCGATAGAAGAGGCTTTTCTCAAGCTGCTTGACGCCCGCCCCCTCAACCAGATAACCGTAAAGGATATCGTCGAGGAGTGCGGAGTCAACCGCAACACCTTTTACTATCATTTTCAGGACATACCGACGCTCATCAAGGATATATTCACCGAGCGCGCCGAGGCTCTGCTGAAGCAGCGCCCTGACTATGCTTCGCTTGAGGACGCTCTCGACGAGGCCGTGCAGATGGTCATAAAAAACAAGCGCATCGTGTATCATCTCTACCGCTCGGCCGACCGCGCGCTTGTCGAGATGTATCTGATGCGCATATGCGAGCAGGTCATCCTCTCATATATCCACAATAACCGCGGAGATCTGCCCGTCAGCCCAGAGGACAAGACCATCATCGTCCGCTACTACAAGTGCCAGTGCTTCGGCATGATAATCGACTGGCTGAACAGCGACATGCGCTTTGACATAGCCGCCGAGGCGCGCAGAATGTACGAGCTGCGAAAGGGCATGCTGGAAGAGATCGTCCGCCGCGCGAGCATGCAGAGGTCGAAGGCATGAACAAGCAAAACGAAAGCAGCGGAATGCGGCTGCTGAGCAGCGGTAAGCGCGGATTTTTCCGCATAGTGTTCAGCCGCGTGGGGCTCATCGCACTGCTGCTTATCCTTCAGGTCGCGCTCATCTTCGCGGTGATGCTGTGGTTTTACAAGATACTGCCGCATCTGCTCGTTGTGCAGGGGCTGTTCGTCGCGGTTATGGTCCTGATATTGATAAACAGCCGCGCTGATGCGTCCTCAAAGATAACATGGCTGGTCCTGATAATGTCGGCGCCGCTGTTCGGCACGCTCATGTATGTATACGTCCGCATGGACGTGGGGCACCGGCTTCTGAGAGACCGGCTGCGCGGCATCATCGGCGAGACAAAGCACCTGCTGCCGCAGGAGCCGTCCGCGCTGGAGACGCTGAAAGAGGCGCACCCTGAGGCCGCCGCGCTCGACACCTATCTCAATCAAAGCGGCGGCTTCCCCGTTTATGATAACTGTGAGGTCAAATATTTCCCCTGCGGCGAGGAGAAGTTCAAAGAGCTTCTTCTGCGGCTGGAGGAGGCAAAGGACTTTATCTTCCTCGAATACTTCATTATTGAGGAAGGCTACATGTGGGGGCGCGTGCTTGAGATACTCTGCCGCAAGGCGGCGGAGGGGGTCGACGTGCGCGTGATGTACGACGGGACGAACGAATTCGCAACGCTCCCCGCAAGCTATCCCCATCTTCTAGCGGAATACGGCATCAAGTGCCGCCCATTCGCGCCGCTGACCCCGTTTGTCTCAACTCATTATAATTTCCGCGACCACAGGAAGATCCTCGTCATCGACGGCAAGGTCGCTTTCACGGGCGGCATAAATCTTTCGGACAGGTACATAAACATCGGCTCTCCCTACGGGCACTGGAAAGACACGGCCATAATGCTCCGCGGCCGCGCGGTAGACAGCTTCACGCTGCTGTTTCTCCAGATGTGGAACATGGGGCCGGACGAGGCCGAGTATCAGAAATATCTCGCCGTGCCGGATTCCGAGCCGCAGTCCCCTTCCCCCGGCTGGGTCATCCCATACGGGGACAGCCCGCTGGACAGCTACCGCGTCGGCGAGATGGTGTATTCGGATATTCTCAACCGCGCGGAGCGCTATGTGCACATTATGACGCCGTACCTCATTCTCGACGGCGAGCTCGAAACAGCGCTTCGCTTCGCGGCACAGCGCGGAGTTGACGTTGAGCTCATCCTCCCCGGCATACCGGACAAGCCCGTCCCCTACGCGCTGGCCAAGACGCACTATGCCGCGCTGCTGGAGGCCGGAGTCAGGATATACGAATACACCCCCGGCTTTGTCCATGCGAAGGTCTTTGTCAGCGACGACTGCAAGGCCGTTGTCGGCTCGATAAATCTCGATTACCGCAGCCTGTATCACCACTTTGAGTGCGCCGCATATATGTGCGATACGCCGTGCATTAAGGATATCGAGGAGGATTTCATTTCCACCAGGAGCCAGTGCCGTGAGGTGACGCAGGAGAGTCTGAAGGATATCAAGTGGCACACCAGGCTCCTCGGCAGCGTGACCAAGGCAATATCTACAATGCTATAAAAAAGTAAGCCCGCCAGCAGGTTTTTAAGCCTGCTGACGGGCTTTATTCAGTGGAGAAGAATAGCGAAAAAAGGGCCTGACCGTTTCCAGTCAAGCCCCACAGATAGGGATACCTCCTTTCCCTGCCCATGAAAAAACCGCCCTGTGTCTCGACAGGGCGGTAAATTCAGTAGGTTGGCAGTCCATTTTTAGTTGTTTTATGTAGTATCCCTTTGTAAACCGACGCAACCATCACCTCTGGTACATCATAACATATACCGGCTACATACAATTAAAAAATATTTAAAACTCTTTCTCGAAAATTCGGTTTTAAGGTAATTTTCAAGCACGCGAATTTATCTTTCGCCGGCATTTATTTATAGACCCACTATTGTAGTCCTTAAAGTTTAACCAAATGTTTTAAAACCGGTATTTTTTTAATAATTAAAGTAATGGACAAACAAAGAATGATAACAGCACATGCATAGGCAATGTTGCCAACAACCGTATGAACCAATGGAATTTGAATAACGTATTCCTTTGTAAGCCTTATAATGATATTGTGTATAAAGTAGATTCCAAGTGTATTACATGAAATGATTTTTATAATTGGGAGTTTACCGTTATACCCCAAGCATAGTGCATAAATACATATTACATTTATAAATGTGAATATTGTATCATATCCGTTCCACACAACATCCCACAATTTTCCTTTAGTGTTTGAGAAGAATACGCCCAAACCAAACAGCAACAAACAGGACACGATAATACACGAAAACGAAATGCCAATCCTATGTTTTGCATTTATTATGATGTTTTCCTTTTCGCGAGCTATGCCGCCAACGCAAAAATATACGAATGAATACCCGTAAATACCTCTGAACGGATTAAACATATTAAAAATATTTCTGCGTGAGATAATTGTTTCATTAAAAAACAAATCTATAAAAAGACTTCCGCCATACGCCAGCAAGGTATTACAGAATGTGAACACAGCCGCTGCTATGGTAAAAAAATAAAAGATTTTCTTTTGATTATCATATACGGATTTTATCATAGGAAAAAACGCATATATGCAGATAAGCGCTCCCATATACCATAAGTGATCTATCCATCCTATCGGCTTCCAGTGCCATAGATTTGAGACAAATTCTTTAAAAGAAAAGCAGCTTCCCTTTACCTGTGAAATAACCAGCAGTCCAATTATTCCCCATATCACAGTCAATACCGTGATTTTTATTGATTTTACTATATGCTTTCTTAAATCAAATTGTTTGTTTAACAATAAATAGCCATTTGCAAAGAAAAACAGGGGCACACAAGTAGACAAAATAGTTCTGAAATAATACCTAAAATAGAATAAAGCCTGCCCGTCTTCTAACCAATCATATTGGTAGGTCGCAGAATGATATAGAATTACAAACAGTAATCCAAGCACTTTAATAATATCTATTGCATGATATCTTTCCGTCTGATTATCAACATAGCTGTCTTGCATATATCCTGCAACCTCTTTTCTGCGTATATTGCGGTATATTTGACTTTGATTATACCGCAGATGCATTTTATACGCAATATTTCAATGTACTTCTGGCGCTTTTTCTTCTTTACCGCTTTCCGAATATACAATTTTAATTCATCTCTCCGAATGAATAGATAAAAAATAAAACGGTATGGCGCCATACCGTTTTATTTTTAAAGTGTAATTTCAAGCATTCTTCCCGGTTTTTCGCATAAATGGTGCGATATTTACTTGCCGAGATATGCGCGCTTGACGTTTTCGTCCGCCAGAAGCTGCGCGCCGGTGCCGCTCAGACCGATGCTGCCGGTCTCAAGGACATAAGCATAATCCGCGACCTTCAGCGCCATGTTCGCGTTCTGCTCTATCAGAAGCACGGTAACACCGCGCTTGTTTATCTCGCGTATAATGTCAAATATTCCCTTGACTACCAGCGGCGCGAGGCCAAGCGACGGTTCGTCCATCATAATTATCTCAGGCCGCGCCATGAGACCGCGGGCGACCGCGAGCATCTGCTGCTCGCCGCCGGAGAGCGTACCGGACAGCTGCCATTCGCGCTCCTTGAGCCGCGGGAACAGGTCAAACACCCACGCCATATCCTCGCTCAGATCGTCGTGTCTCAGGTAGGCGCCGATCTTTATATTCTCAAGCACCGTCATGTTGTCAAACACGCGGCGGCCTTCCGGCACGAGCACTATGCCCTTGGAGACTATCAGCGACGGATCCTTGCCGGTGATGCTCTCGCCCTTGAATGAGATGCTGCCGGAGGCGGGTTTTACAAGTCCGGCAATCGCCTTGAGCGTCGTGGATTTGCCTGCGCCGTTCGCGCCGATAAGCGTGACGACCGAGCCTTTGGGCACGTCGAAGCTGATGCCCTTGACAGCTTCAATTCCGCCGTAATTGACCTTCAGGTCTTTTACGCTGAGTATCGTTTCACTCATCCTCGCTCACCCCCAGATATGCGTCAATGACTTTTTCGTCGTTCTGTATCTCCGCCGGAACGCCCGACGCTATCAGCTTACCGAAGTCAAGCACATATATCCTGTCGCTGATGTTCATGACCAGATCCATATGGTGCTCGACAAGGAAGATGGACAGCTCGTGGCGGTCGCGTATCTCGCTTATGAACTGCGCAAGCTCCAGAGTTTCCTGCGGGTTCATGCCAGCCGCCGGCTCATCGAGCAGCAGCAGCTTCGGCTCAGTAGCAAGTGCGCGGGCGATCTCAAGACGGCGCTGGATGCCATAGGGCAGGCTTCCCGCGACGTCATCCTTGTACTTATCCAGCCCCTGCTCCGCGAGCAGCGCTATGGCCTCCTCGCGCATACGCTTCTCCTCTGCGCCATTGAGATGCAGCGCTGCCGAGAAAAAGTTCTGCTTTGCGCGCATGTGCTTTGCAATGAGGACGTTTTCAAACACGGAGAGCTTCGAGAACAGCCTGATATTCTGGAATGTTCTCGCAATGCCCTTGGAGGTTATCACGTCGGGCGTGTAGGACACGACGTCCGTGTACATGCCCATATTCTCGCCCGCGTAGAGTTTTTTCATCTTGCCCTGCGGGTGATTCTCGGCGATGACCTCGCCCATGAATTCGACCTTGCCGTTCGTCGGCTCATATACGCCGGTAACGCAGTTGAAGGCCGTGGTCTTGCCGGCGCCGTTCGGGCCGATAAGCGCGACGATCTCGCCCTTGTTCACGTCAAGATTCAGGTTGTTGACGGCGACAACGCCGCCGAACTGCATGGTGACGTTTTCAATATGCAATACGTTTTCAGCCATTGTCTTTCGCCGCCTTTCGTTCGCGCTTTGCAAAGGGCTTCTTGAAGAAATCTATGATCGCCTGCCATGAGAACTCGCGCGTTCCCATGATGCCCTGACGGTAGAACAGCACGACCAGCATGATGACGACCGAGAACACGACCATTCTGAAGCCGCCGCGCATGAACGGGATGTTCACACCGAGGTAGGTCTGCGAGTCGTCCAGGAATCTCAGCCACCACTCGGAGCAGGCTATGTACAGGAAACTGCCGATAACGGAGCCGGTCACAGAGCCGATGCCGCCGATGACAACGATCAGCAGTATCTCATAGGTCATGGCCGAGGTGAAAGCCTTGGCATAGACGCTCGCCTGAAACATTGCGAGCATCGCACCGCCGATACCGGCGAAAAACGCGCTGGTCAGAAATGCCTGCATCTTGGTCTTGGCAAGGTTTATGCCCATGGCCTCGGCCGCTATCTCGTCCTCGCGGATGGCCTTGAACGCGCGGCCGTAGGAGGAGTTGATGAGCAGGACGATGAGCGCGATGCAGAATGCCGCAAGCAGCACCGGAGTCAGCACGCTGTCAAACTTCGGGAACTTTTTGAGAATGTTGGAGGCGTTCGTTACGGGGCCGAGAACGTCCCACTGGATTATCGCGCGCAGGATCTCCGCGAAGCCCAGCGTCGCTATTGCGAGGTAGTCGCTCTTGAGCTTGAGGCAGGGCTTGCCGACGAGCCACGCAAAGCCCGCGGCGACGAGTCCCGCCGCGATAAGTCCGACCCACGCGGGCAGGCAGACGTTGACGATGCCGCCGTTAAAATACTGGTAGACGCTCGCGTGCTGGTCGAGGGGGATGGTGAGGATGGCGTAGGTATAAGCGCCGACCATCATAAATCCGGCCTGGCCGAGCGAGAACAGCCCCGTGAAGCCGTTCAAGAGGTTCAGCGAGACGGCGAGCAGCGAATATATGGCCGCCTTCTGGATTATGGAGGCGAGCATCGAATAGTGCATTTCCTTATCAACATAGATAAGCAGCGCCAGAACTACCGCCGCAAGTATCAGCGAGAGGATTATATCTCTTTTCTTTTTATCGTTTTTCAGCATAATATCACACCTTCTCCGTCAGCTTTTCGCCGAACATTCCGTTGGGCTTGAAGAGCAGCACCACGATAAGCAGCGCAAATGTAAAGGCGTTGCTGAATATTGCGATGGAATCGTTGGCCTTGATGAGCGACTCGCATACGCCGATTATGTACGCGCCCAGCACCGCGCCTGGGATGGAGCCGATGCCGCCGAATACCGCCGCGACAAAGGCCTTCAGGCCGGGCATTGCGCCGATGGTCGGGCTGACCTGACCGTAGTTTGTGAAGTACAGGATGGAGCCTACGCCCGCGAGGAACGAACCTATTATAAATGTAACGGTGATGACGCTGTTGACCTTGATGCCCATGAGGCGCGCAGTGTCAAAATCTTTGGAGACGGCGCGCATGGCCATGCCGGTCTTGGTGTGCTTGATGAATATTACAAGCGAGATGACAAGCAGGATCGTCAGCACCGGAGTGAGCAGGGTTATTATCTTGATATTCAGCGAGCCTACCGCGAAGCTCTTCTTCAGGAAGGATATCTCCGGATACGGTCTGGCAAGGCCGCCGGTGATATAGGTCGCGAGGTTCTGAAGCAGGTAGCTGACACCGATGGCGGAGATCATAACGGACATACGCGGAGCGCTGCGCAGCGGCTTATATGCCGCGCGCTCGATGAGGACGCCGAGCAGCACCGTCATCAGCAGTACGACGGGTATGGATACCGCCATGGGCAAAGTCGCGCTGACATATATCATAAAGAATCCGGACATCATGAAGATATCGCCATGGGCAAAGTTTATAAGACGCAGTATACCGTAGACCATGGTATAGCCAATGGCAATCAGCGCATACAGGCTGCCGACCGTTATGCCGGACAGCAGCAGATCTATGTAATATGTGGCAGTATGCATATTACGGCCTCCTCTTACTATCTCTTAAATAATAGCATTTCCCCGGCTTTATTGCCGGGGAAAACGCTGAACGAAATCAACTTAAAGTATTATTTTGCCGTCTCAGCCGACATATGAGTCGGAGAAGACTATCTCGCCGTCCTTGAAGGTCTTGATAGCAACGTAGTTCTTGATAGCGTCGCCGTTCTCGTCGAACTTCAGGTCGCCGGTGACAAGGCCCTCTACCTCAAGACCGGCCAGTGCATCGCGGATCGCCTCGCCGTCAAGGCTCTGTGCCTTGAGCAGTGCGTTGTAGGCTGCCATGTATGCGTCGTAGCCGCAGGGGGTAACGGAGGAGATTGCCTCGGAGGTGCCGCCGTTGTTTTCGATTCTGGTGGAATCTGCTGCAACATACTCGCGGAAGCCTTTTACGAACTCAACGCCCGCTTCGTTGCTGGTGTCGCTCGCATCAAAGAACGCGGAGAAGAACACGCCGTTTGCATTCTCGCCGGCACGCTCAGCGATGGAGATATCGTCCCAAGTGTCGCCCGCCATGATCTGGCAGTCAACGCCGTTCTCACGAGCCTGATTGATGATCAGAGGAGCGGTCTCGATGGATACGGGAGCAAAGATGCCGTCATAGCCCTCAGCCTTGATGTTTGCCATGATGGTGGAGAAGTCGGTCTCGCCGCTCTGGAAGGTGACGGTGCTGCACTTTGCGCCGCCCGCTATCATTGCCTCGGAGAAGTAGTTGCCGAAGCCTGCGGAGTAGTCGTCGCCGGCCTCAACGATGACGACGCAGTTCTTGCAGCCGTTCTTGAGTGCGTAGCTTGCCATGACAGCGCCCTGGAAGGGGTCAATGTAGGCTATGCGGAAGTAGTAGTCGTTGCCGACGGTGACCTGCGGGTTAGTGCAGGAGGTGCCGATTGCGGGGAGCTTTGCGGAAGCGAAGAGGTCGCCCGCGGCGATGGCACAGCCGGAGCCGTAAGTACCGATGACGACGGAGACGCCGTTGCTTATCAGCAGCTGAGCGGCGGAGGGCGCCTTCTCGGCGGTGGAGCCGTTATCAGCATAGACAAGCTCTATATCATAGGTCTCGCCGTTTATCTCGATGGTGGGATACAGGGAATGTGCATATTCGATACCAAGGATCTCCTTCTTGCCGCCCGCAGCGTTCTGGCCGCTGGTCGGCTCAAACACGCCTATCTTTACGACCTTATTGCCGCTGGATGCTTCGTTCTTGGAATCGCTATTAGTAGAGCCGCATGCGCACAGCGCAAACAACATAACTACGGCCAGAAGCATTGCAATAACTTTCTTCATTTTTCTTTCCTCCTCATAATACTTCGCCAGCTTTTGTCCGCCTATAACGGACATTTGTTTTCCAATGACGATATTGTAATTATGCACTGTACCGCACTAAATTGCAATAGGGAGAAATTCCAAATGAATAAAAACGTCATTTAATTCCTTTAGTCGTTTTGCACAATTTTAGGGCTGGTGCGCCAGTCCTGCCCCCCTCTGCGCTCCTGCTCGGCGCGGTATGCGAGCACATACAGCTCGTATGCCGCTGCACCAAGCTCAAACACCTGCTCGCGTTCCGCGGACAGTGTCCGCGCCGCGGCGGGCTTTGTTATGACGGGTATCGTCGGATCTTTGCTCAGAACGCGCAGATATTCGCAGCCGCGGGAGTTTGCGGCAAGTACTCTCGCGTACGGCGGAGTGCCGTCTGCGGCACCTTTTTTGACGCCAAGCGCCGCGCAGAGGCACATTCTGCGTATTCTTGACAAAGCATAACGCTTTGTTTTGACCGCCGCAAGGATGCCGTCGAGCGTTGCCTCCTCATGCGCAGCCTTGTACAGTCTGCTGCCAAGCCCGCCGCCGGAATCCGGAAGCGAGTTGTAGTAATTTTCACCAAACATACGCAGCCGCGAGAGTATCGCCGTCTCGTGAAAATCACGGCTCATGGCCTGCCGGCCGAGGCTCTCCTCGCGCGAATATACATCCAATGCATTTTTCGGAATATAATTATCAACTTTTTCGCCCGACAGTATCATGCGGCGCAGCTCCGACGCAGACTTCGGCCCGATATCGCCCGTCATGTCGTGCCCGCTGCCTATGCGCTGCACGGTCATGGGCGTTATGTCCAGCCGCTGCTCGTATATCGCCTTGAGGTACTCGACGGCGAGGATGTTGTTCGGCTGCTCGATGAGCTTCGCCTCGTCCCCCAGCCGCCGTGCGAGCACCGTCTGCCGCGCCGAAGCGTAGGAGTTATTCGCGTTCTCGTTGAGTTCGCGGCTTATCTCGGCATTGACCGCAGGGTCGATGAGATTCTCGGCAATCCTTTCAAGCCGCTGCACATCGCCGCACTCGCTGCCGAAGCTGAGATGCGTAGCGCCCAACGCCCCGAGCAGTCCCACCGCACCGCGCGCGAAGCCCTCCGCCGACGACAGCGCCCACGGCAGCGGCAGCTCGATGACCAGATCGGCCCCGCAGCGGCATGCGGCTTCGGCTCGGGCAAATTTCGAGTACAGCGCCGCTTCGCCGCGCTGCACGAAATCGCCGCTCATAACACATATGACCGTACTGTCCGCGCCCAGAAGCTCCCTGCTCCTTGCGATGTGATACTCATGCCCCGTGTGAAACGGGTTATACTCCGCAATGATCCCTATTATGGCCATGGCAATGTCCTCCCTGTCGATTTTATGATCTGCGGACGCGATCTGCCGTTTGTCCGCATTTAAAGCAAAAAAGACTTGCGTTTTCTGTATTTTGTATTAGAATATAAGTTGTATTTAGTATCAGTTAACAAGGGCAGACACGCCTGACAGTGCGTCTTTCCGGCGCTTTTTACTTTTTTCGACTTGAAGGGCGGCAGCCCGTCTGCGTCTCAAAAAGCAAAAATCACTCGAAAATCCATCCCTGTCAGGTGCGCAGCAGTTTT
>ERZ827490.3548-NODE-3548-length-13916-cov-2.798427_pt1 | contig 13916 bp, 9 predicted proteins | sample MGYA00519770_ERZ827490 | MGnify/ENA primary metagenome ERZ827490 (study PRJEB31778, sample SAMEA3449324) | human gut metagenome | biome: human gut; feature: human-associated habitat; material: faeces | place: United Kingdom | collected 2010/2012 ...
CTTCCTTGGGGACTCAGGCCAATAACTGGAGTAACCAGGAATCTGCCGGTCGTGAGGGCTTCGATGCCGAGATCGTCGAACTCTCCAATCTGCGTGGCGATATACAGATGCGTCAGGTCTACAAACCGAAAAACGGTTCTTCCATCGCTGACCTGAAACTGCATTGGGACGGTGACCGTGTGATGTTCACACAGACACAGGACGACAAGCGCTGGAACATCTATGAAGTGAATCTGGATGGGACAGGCTTCAAGCCGCTTGTGGAAAACGACGAGCCGGATCTGGAGTTCTACGATGGTACTTACCTGCCCGACGGTCGTGTGATCGCTATCTCCAACATCGGTTACCAGGGTGTTCCTTGTGTGAACGGTAGCGATGCGGTAGGTAACATGGTGCTGTATGACCCGAAGGACAAGAGCATGCGCCGCCTGACATTCGACCAGGATGCCAACTGGAATCCGGTCATCATGAATAACGGCCGCGTGATGTACACCCGCTGGGAGTACACCGACCTGACCCACTACTATTCCCGTATCGTAATGCACATGAACCCGGACGGAACGGAAAACAAAGCCCTCTACGGTAGCGGTGCGATGTTCCCGAACAGTACGTTCGACGTGCAGCCGTTGCCCGGCCACGGTTCGGCGTTCGTCGGTATCATCTCCGGCCACCACGGTGTGGCACGTTCAGGCCGTATGATCATCTTCGATCCGACCAAGGGACGTAAGAGCACAGCCGGTATGGTACAGGAAATCCCTCACCGTAACCGTCCGATCAAAGAAGAAATCAAGGACCAGCTGGTAAACGGTGTATGGCCGCAGTTCATCAAACCGACTCCGCTGAACGACAAATACTTCCTGGTTGCAGCCAAGTTGGACCCGCATGCCTTGTGGGGACTCTATCTGGTGGACGTCTACGACAACGTGACCTGTCTGATGCAGGCAGAAGGCGAAGGCTATATCAGCCCGATCCTGGTGCGCAAGACAAAGACTCCTCCGTCCATTCCCGACCGTGTGAAACTGAATGAAAAGGAAGCGACCTTCTTTATTCAGGATATCTACGAAGGAGAAGGTCTGAAAGGTATTCCTCGCGGAACGGTCAAGTCTCTGCGTCTGCATGCTTACGAATATGCGTATGTAAAGACTCGTTCCGACCATAACTGGCATGGAATCCAGTCCGGTTGGGATATCAAGCGTATGTTGGGGACGGTTCCTGTCGAAGAAGACGGTTCCGTGATCTTCAAGGCTCCTGCCAATACACCGATCTCCATCCAGCCTTTGGATAAGGACGGCGTGGCTATCCAGTGGATGCGAAGCTGGGTGACCGGTCAGCCGGGCGAAGTGGTTTCCTGTATCGGTTGTCATGAAGACCAGAACCAGATCGCGATCCCGAAACGTGTGATCGCTTCGCAGAAAGCTCCGTCTGCTTTGACTCTGCCCGAAGGCGGTACACGCTCTTTCACGTTTGACCTGGAAGTGCAGCCGATCCTGGACCGCGCTTGTATCGCTTGTCATAACGGTGAAGGAAAAGCGTTCGACCTGCGGGGTGGAAAGAAAGACAAGCTAGGTTATGGCACGTCTTATCTGAACTTGCATCCGTATGTGCATCGTCAGGGAGGCGAAGGCGACATGGTCGTTTTGCAGCCGTACGAATATCATCCCAACACGAGCGAATTGGTACGCTTGCTGAAGAAAGGCCATCACAACGTGAAACTGACCGATAAGGAATGGAAGACGCTTTATAACTGGATCGACTACAACGCTCCCGACAAGGGTTATTTCAATGCGAACGTATTGACTGATCTTCCTTATAAGGGATTCGACCAGATCAAGCGTCGTAAGGAATTGACCGACAAGTATGCGAACGGAGCCGGTGTCGACTGGAAGAAAGAAATCGCCGACTATGCCGACTACCTGAAGAAACAAGGCCCGATCACCCCGGTAATGCCTGAAAAGGCCGCTCCTGTAAAGGAAAAGACCTTGAAGGTGAAAGGTTGGCCTTTCGGTGCTGACCGGATCAAGGAAATGCTGGCTAAGGAGAAGGAAACCCGTAAGGTGGTTGAGATCGCTCCGGGTGTGAAAGTCAATTTCGTCCGTATCCCGGCCGGTGAATTCGTGATGGGTAGCTACCGTGGCGAACCGGATGCTTATCCGACTGCCAAGGTGAAGATCGACAAAGCCTTCTGGATGGCCGAGCTGGAAACGACGAACGAACAGTTCAACGTTGTCTTCCCGGATCACGACAGCCGTTTCGTCGATCAGCAGTGGAAAGACCACGTGGTTCAGGGATATCCGGCCAATAAACCGGAACAGCCTGTTATCCGTGTCAGCTACAACGATGCTATGGAATTCTGCCGGAAACTGAGCGAAAAGACCGGTCTCAAGATCACGCTTCCGACAGAAGCACAGTGGGAGTGGGCTTGCCGCGCCGGTAGCGACCAGGACTTCTGGTATGGCGACATGCATGCGGACTTCGGCAAGAAGGACAATTTGGCGGACAAGACAACGCTGTTGTTTGCCGTTTACGGTGTAGACCCGCAGCCGATGGCGAAGACCAACCCGTGGTACAAGTACTATACCTTCCTTCCGAAAGAAGAGAGCGTGGACGACGGTAACCTGGTCCAGGTCGGCGGCAAGGCTTATGAGGCCAATCCGTTCGGTCTGTACAGCATGCACGGAAACGTAGCCGAATGGACCCGTTCCGACTATGTATCGTATCCGTACAATGAGAAGACGAAAGAGACATCCGAATACAAGGTGGCCCGCGGCGGTTCTTATATCGACCGTCCGAAATATGCGGCTTCCCATACGCGTAAGGCTTACTATCCGTACCAGCGTGTGTTCAACGTCGGCTTCCGTATGATCATTGAAGATTGATAATGAAAAGGTATAGATGATATCTATCAACTAATAGAGGACACAGATGTGGCAGATTGCCACCGGTTATTTCATCAAACGATTAATCTGCGTACATTTGCCGCATCTGTGAACTCTAATAAAAAAGTAAATGAAAACAAATCTCGAAAGATTTTTCTCCTCCTTTGTAACGACGATCGTCCTGTTACTGATTTATGCCTTTGGCCTGGCCGTTGCCACTTTCATCGAAAAGTATCACGGTACAGCGACAGCCAAAGCAATGGTTTATTATTCCCCCCTGTTTTTTCTGCTCCAATTCCTTTTAGTCGTTAATTTTATCGCGGCTACGATCAAACACCAATACCTGAAACGCGGCAAATGGGGACTGATGCTGACTCATTTCGCCTTTATCGTCATCCTTCTCGGCGCCTTGACCTCTTTCCTTTTCGGCGAAGAAGGAATCTTGCATCTGCGTGAAGGGGAGACAAGCAACCAGATTGCTGTCCGCACTTCCGATAACACGACCTTTCATACCCTGCCTTTTTCCGTTGAACTGAAGAAATTCACCTTAACCCGCTATCCCGGTTCCGCCAGTCCCTCTTCCTACGAGAGCGAAGTGATCGTCCATGTGGATGGGGAAGACCGCGAAGAGCGGATCTTTATGAATAACGTATTGGATGTAAAAGGCTACCGTTTCTTCCAGGCCTCCTATGACCAGGACGAACACGGGACCATCCTTTCCGTCAACCGCGACGTGGCGGGGCGGAACATCACCTACACCGGATATCTGTTGCTGGTCATCGGCCTGATCCTTTGCCTGGTCGGTAAGGATTCCCGCTTTATGCGTCAGAGCCGCCGCCTGAAAGAATTGCGCAAGGCGACCAACGTAACGGTCCTGTTGCTTGCGCTCCTTGCCGTACCCCTGTCCGTAAATGCCGGCGGGAAGGCTTCCCCGATGCTCGATGCCGTGCAGAAATATGCGGTGAGCCCGGAACATGCTGCCCTCTTCGGAGCCCTTCCGATCCAGTCGGGTAGCGGCCGTATGATGCCGGTCAATACCTTCTCTTCGGAGATTCTACGTAAGCTCCATAAGTCGGATAAGATCGGTCAGTTGAACTCTGACCAGTTCCTTTTGAGCCTTTTAGCCATGCCCGATATGTGGATGCGCGTTCCCTTTATCGCCCTGTCCAATCCGGAGTTGGCCGCCTATTATGACCTGACGGACGGCGAGTGCGCCTATATCCAGGCCTTCGACAGTAACGGCAACTACAAACTGCAAGAGAAGCTGGAAGAAGCCTATAACAAGATGCCTGCCCAGCGTACGCGTTTCGACAAGGACCTGATGAAACTGGACGAGCAGTTGAACATCTTCCATCAGCTGATCAATCACCAGATGCTAAACCTTTTTCCGAAAGAAGACGATCCGAATCATAAATGGTATGCACCCGGCGATGACCTCTCTGCCTTTACCGGCAAAGACTCCATGTTCGTCTCCCGTATTTTCGACTGGTATTTAGGCGAAGTGCAGGAGGGCTTGAAGAGCGGCGATTGGGCGAAAGCCGATGAAGTGGTCGGCATGATCGACACCTACCAGCAAGCCAAGAACAAGACACTCGATATCAGTCCGAAGCGCATGCAGGCCGAATTGAAATATAACAAGATGGATGTCTTCCGCTATTGCAAGATCGGCTATCTGGTCTTGGGCGGACTGTTGTTGGTCCTTTCTTTCGCGATGCTGTTCCGCCGGACCCGCTGGATGAAGGTTGCCGTATGGCTGTTAGGAGCCGGCGTACTGGTCGTCTTCCATTATCATATGTTCGGAATGGGGATGCGCTGGTATATCGGTGGCTATGCTCCCTGGAGCAATTCCTACGAGACGATGGTCTATGTGGGATGGGCGACTGTCCTTGCTGGACTGTTGTTCGTGCGCCGTAGTACGATCACTTTCGCGCTGGCCACCCTGTTCGGCGGTATCATCCTCTTCGTTTCCGGTCTGAACTGGATGGACCCTGAGATCAATCCGCTCGTACCGGTCCTGAAATCGCCGTGGCTGATGTTCCATGTGGCGGTCATTGTTGCCGCTTACGGCTTTTTCGGTATCAGTTGCCTGATCGGGCTGACCAATATGGTGATGATGTCCGTCGCCGGAAAGAAGAACAAAGAGATATTGAAAGCCCGTATCACCGAACTGAGTATTGTGGGTGAGATGGCGTTGTGGGTAGGGCTTGCCCTGATGACTGTCGGCACTTTCCTCGGTGCTGTCTGGGCGAATGAGTCCTGGGGCCGTTATTGGGGGTGGGACCCGAAGGAGACTTGGGCGCTGATCACGATGGTCGTCTATGCCGTAGTGACTCATCTCCACTTGGTGAAACGCTGGAATAGTCTTTGGTTGTTCAATCTGGCATCCGTGATCGCGTTCGCTTCCGTGCTGATGACTTTCTTCGGTGTCAATTATTTCCTGAGCGGAATGCATTCATACGGTCAAAATGATAATGTGCATGGAATATTCACCTATCTTTATATCGCCTTGGGGGTAGTCATTGTCCTGGCTGTCCTTTCGTACAGGAGATGGAAGACGAAGGTGTGAAACATATATGTTTTGAAAACGAAACACCGGTGTTTTGAATGCGAAACATCTATGTTTTGAGGTTGAGAGAACTGATAACGAATAAAAAAATAGTACGAACACTTAAAATTAATTAGTCATGAGAACATTTAATCATGTCGGTATCGTAACGACAGAACAAGTAGAAGGGGCTATGTTTAACGAAGGCCTGAAAGTATGGTTGACAGACTATAGCAAAAGTCCGAATCGCATCGAATTCCTGAAATTCGAGGAAGGCAGCTGTCTGCCCGAACTGGTACAGAAACAGGGACACATTGCCTACACCGTTCCTTCTTTGGAGGAAGAGTTGAAAGGCAAGAAGGTGATCTTCGGCCCGGCCGTATGCGACGAACACCTGACGATCGCTTTCATCGAAGAAGAAGGCATCGCTATCGAAATCATGGAAATCAAATAATAACATTAATAACATACTTAAATAAAGGAGGAATATACCATGTCAGACATAAAGACAAAATTTATAAATGATCCCGAACAGATAACACCCGAATTGTTGGAAGGTTATGTATTGGCATATCCGGACCAGGTCAAGTTAGGTGGTGAAAACATCGTCGTACGTGCCAATCCGAAGAGCGAAGACAAAGTGGCTATCGTGACTTTGGGCGGTTCCGGTCATGAACCCGCATTGAGCGGATTCGTAGGCGAAGGTATGCTGGACTGCTCTGTCGTGGGCGACATCTTTGCCGCTCCCGGTGCACAGCGTCTGTTCCAGGCTTTGCAGCTGATGAAGCGTGAAGCCGGTATCCTGTTGGTTGTCCTGAACCACTCCGGCGACGTGATGAGTGCGAACATGGCTTGCCAGTTGGCAGAACGTGTAGGCATCAAGGTGAAACAAGTGCTGACTCACGACGATATCAGCGCCGGTATCGGTGCCGACATCAACGACCGTCGCGGCTTGGCCGGTTGTGTGCCTTTGTATAAAATATTAGGTGCTGCAGCCGAAGAAGGCAAGACGCTTGACGAGCTGGTCGAAATCGCCGAACGCTATAACAACAACGTCGCTACTCTGGCCGTTGCCATGCGCTCTTGTACGCATCCGCAGAATGGCGGTACGATCACCGACCTGCCCCAGGGCATCATGGAGATCGGTATGGGACAGCACGGCGAAGGCGGTGGCGGACAGAAACCGCTTGTATCTGCCGACGATACGGCTGCCGAGATGGTAGACCTGCTTTGCCAGCAGCTCAAGCCGAAGGCTGGCGACAAGATGATGCTTATCATCAACGGCGTAGGAGCGACTACCCACATGGAGTTGAACATCATCTTCCGTAAGGCCTACAAGGAACTGGAAGCCCGTGGCCTCCAGGTTGTCGTAAGCCGCATCCAGGAAATCCTGACCGTACAGGAACAGGCCGGTTTCCAGATGATCATGGCTATCCTCGACGAAGATCATATCGACTATCTGAAGAACAAACGTGCTGATGCACCTTACTGGACAACAATCGGTAAATAAACGAGATATGAAACAACTGACTATCGAAAACTTCAAGGCGATGCTCGACAACGCCTTGAAGAACATCAAAGAACGCGAAGACGAATTTTCTAAACTGGACGCCGTTATCGGTGACGGCGACCACGGTCAGGCAATCGTGACAGCCATGTCCGCTATCGTGGCTACGGCCCAGAAAGGAACGGAGTTCAAAACCATGCTGAACGATATGGGTTTTGACGTCATGTTGCAGGTAAGCGGTTCCACCAGTACGCTGTTGGGGGCTTTCTTCTTAGGTATGAGCGACCATGCTTCCGGTACGGAACTGGATGCCGCCGGAGTGAAAGCCATGTTTGCCGGCGGTCTTGCCAACGTGCAGAAACAGACGAAAGCCCAGAAAGGCGACAAGACCATGATGGACGCCCTGATCCCGGCTGTGGAAGCGATCCAGGCATGTCCTTCGGACGATATCAAGGAAATCCTCGAAGCCGGAGCGAAAGCTGCCCTTGCCGGTGCTGCTTCGACCGTAGAAATGAAAGCCAACTTCGGCCGTGCCCGTAACTACGGCGAACGCTCCGTCGGTTATGCCGACAGCGGTGCTACCTCTTGGAGTTGCATGTTTGAATCGTTTGCACAAGCGCTTTGAGAAATTAAGAATTAAGAATTAAAAATTAAGAAAGGAAAAAAGCTATGGCAGATATGGATGGGTTCAGAGAAGCGAATAATTTCGGCTTCGGACAAACTTCCCAATTCGACAATTTTCATGTAAAAGGTGCGTCTAACTACTCTTGGGGTATGAAAGACCGCCTCTCTCGTATCTTCAACCCGAAAACAGGCCGTGCCGTCATGTTGGCATTCGACCACGGGTTTATCATGGGTCCGACTTCAGGTTTGGAACGTATCGACCTGAATATCGTTCCCCTCGTACAATATGCCGACTGTATCATGTGTACGCGCGGTATCTTGCAGACTTCCATTCCCGCCAACATCAACAAGCCCGTCTGCCTCCGTTCGGATGCCGGTTCTACGATCCTGACGGAATTGAACCGTAACGTTTTGATCGATATCGAAGATGCGATCCGTTACAATGCTTCCGCTATGGCAGTCATGTTCTCTGCCGGCGACGGCGAACAGGAAGCCATCACGGCAGCCAACCTGGTGGAAGCTGTCGATATGGGAAACCGCTATGGCATCCCCGTCATGGGTGTGACGGCTGTCGGCAAACAGATGGCACGCGACTCCCGTTACTTCGCACTCGCATCGCGCGTATGCGCCGAGAACGGTGCTTCTATCGTGAAGACTTACTACTGCGACGGTTTCGAAAAGGTAGCTGCCGCCTGTCCGGTTCCCGTTGTGATCGCCGGAGGTAAGAAACTGCCTGAAAAGGAAGCACTCGAACTCTGCTACAACGCCGTTAACGACGGTGCTGCCGGTGTCGATATGGGACGTAACGTCTTCCAGAGCGAAAACCCTGCCGCCATGATTCAGGCCGTACACGCTGTCGTACACGAAGGCTTGACACCGGAACAAGGTTTCGAAATGTTCAAGGATTTACAATAATGTGCTAATGGGTCAATATGCCAATGTACCAATGGAATGAATGTCCCATTTGGAGTATTTCACCGGCATATTGGCACATTTGCAAATTGATAAATTATTAGTTATGCATAAATTATTTACTTATCTCTGTTCCGCATTGTTGCTGGTAACCGCTACATCCTGCGAGAAGAAGACAGAGAAATTGCTGTTGGGTGGTTCCGGCTGGAACAAGATCGTGATCATCGATAAGAACACCAAGCAGGTAGAGTGGGAGCATCCCCTCGAAAAAGGTTGGGAATGCAACTCCGCTGTTGCCACTCCCGACGGGAATATCCTCTTTGCCTATGCCAGAGGTGCGAAGCTGATCGACCGCAACCATCAGGAGATCTGGAATATTGCCGTTCCCGATACCTGTGAGATGCAGACCGCCCGCGTGTTGCCCGACGGTAACTATCTTTTGGGTTGGGTAGGCCATCCGGCTGTCATCATGGAGGTGAGCCCGAAGGGAGAAATCCTGTCGCGTACCGAATATGAGACAGGCATCGAACATCCGCATGCCCAGTTCCGCCAGCTGAACAAGAATGCCCGCGGTAACTACCTGATGCCCCTCTTTGCCACTTCCGACGTGCGCGAGATCTCTCCGCGAGGCGAAGTCGTGAAGATCACCCGTCTCGAAGGAACACCCTTCACGACATTGGCATTGGCTAACGGGAACCATTGGGTTGCCTGTGGTGACGGTCACTCCCTGATGGAAGTGAACCTCGACAACGGCGAAGTAGCCCGCCGTTACGGTGAGAACGATATCAAAGGAGCCCGCCTGTTCTTCGTCGCCGGCTTGCTTCCTGCAAAGGATGGCGGCCTGTACGTCTGCAACTGGCAGGGACATGACAAGAATGCCGTAGAGGCCAACAGCCCCCAGGTATTCGAAATCAATGATAAAGGTGAAGTGATCTGGAATCTGAACGATAACGAAAAGTTCGGTATGATTTCTACGATTAGCACGATCGAATAGGTCACTGGTTTCATCACGTTTTTTCAGGCACGGATTTCTTTGAAATTCGTGCCTGAATCATATCTGCCTATATCTTTCCCTTCCTGTGTCTCTTTGAAAAGAATAGTGACGCTCTCTATCCATGCAGATTCCCATAACAATAAAATGACTAAAAAAACGTACGTTTCTTTTAGTCATTTTGATGGGGCAAATATACTTAAAATATTTGAAATTCACACATCTTCGTTTATTTTTTATTTTCCTGTCTGCCAAATATATCGAGTCTTTTGCACGCTATTTTCCGAAAGTCAATAGTTAACAATCTTTCGTAAATGGAATGACTAAAAGAAACGTACGTTTCTTTTAGTCATTTTGTAGACACTTAATCTTCATATGTCCAGACTGTTATGTCTTTTTCTGCTTTGGGACTGACGAGCTTTTGTGTGGAATATATTGTTTGTTAAGTTGTTGTAAATCATATTGTTTCAAAAATAGGTTAACAGAGTGAAAAAATATATCCCGTTCTTTTGCCCGTTCTATCGGAAAGAGAAGGATAGACAATCTACTTATTTAGAAACAGTATAATTTTAGTATAAAATCGATATGATTTTGATAATGCTTGATATTCAATAAATATTATATATGATAAGATGTGCTATACCGCTTTCTAATCTATATATTATTTGATTTTTTTAGTTAGAGCAAAATAGAATTAATCCTTGATAATCATTGGATATTTATAATAATATCAAACTGCTGATTATTAGGTATATAAAAAATTAAAAGGTTTGAATTTCAAATAAATTAACTATCTTTGTGCGCTCTTGGGAAAATATATATTCAGTGTATAAAAGCTGTTTGAACAGCTTTTATTTTGTGCTATATAGCACAAAATAAACAACGTACAGTAACCCTTTTAATATTTTATTAAGATATTTTGCTGCCAAAATCGATTTCTATTCGTTATTCCACTATTGGGACTGACGAACTTTGTTGTAGGGTAATAAATTCTTTAATTATATGAAAATCAATGATCTACTATTAAGATTAACGAAAGAGAAATACCTCAATCGCTGGATAATTTTTTTGATTGACCTGTTCCTTTCCGTCTTTTCGACCGTTACTTCTTTGGCTTTGGTCAGTTATATTCTGGATTGGAACTATACCGACCAGATCATTCTGACGGTTTTTCTGGCGTCGTTGTTCTGTAGCACTGCCAGCTTTCTTGTTTGCCAGACCTATAAAGGCATTATTCGCCATTCCGCCTTTACTGAAACCGGACGCATCGCCATGTCCTCTTCACTGAAAGTGGCGACCATCCTGCCGGTTCTTTTGTTTACGACCGGCCTTCTTTCCTTTCGCGGTTTCCTGCTGGGAAGTGTGGTGGATTTCTTCCTCACTTTTTTTATCCTGACGATATTCCGTGCTTTCCTGATCACGCTCTATACCTTTATGGTGAGCAGCATTGCATCCAACCGGAAAGACAAGCTTTTCATATTCGGGCATGAAGATTCTTCTCCCGCCCTATTGAACGATTCCTTTCTGCGTGAAAACTCATCCTATCAGGTGGAAGGCTTCCTCCGTTTCGGCCAGCGTGTCTCCATGCGCATCGGTTTGTATAAGGTCTATTTCATTACCGACCAAGAGGAATTCAGCCGTTTGGTGAACCGCTACAATATCAAGGCGATCCTCTTTACGGACTATAAGGCGGTGAAGGAAGAAAGCGAACGTCTGGTTCGTTTCTGCGAAAAAGAGAAAGTCCGTATGTTGCTCCTTCCTTCTTTGGACGAACTGAAAGGAGGCAAACTGAAGATGCGCGCCCTTCCCGAAGTCCGCATCGAAGACCTGTTAGGACGCGAAGAGATCCGTATCAACATGGAGGAGATCGCAGGTTCCCTGAAAGGCAAAGTCGTTTTGGTCACCGGAGCCGCCGGTTCCATCGGTAGCGAACTCTGTCGCCAACTCTGCCATCTCGGGCTGAAGCAATTGGTTCTGTTCGACAGTGCCGAAACCCCGATGCATAACATCCGGCTGGAGCTGGAAGAAAAATTCCCCGATGTCGAGTTTACCCCGGTCATGGGAGACATTCGCATGATCCATCGTGTCGAAAGCATCTATCAGCGTTTCCATCCCCAGTTGGTCTTCCATGCCGCCGCCTACAAGCATGTGCCCCTGATGGAAGAGAACCCCTGCGAAGCCGTCCATACGAATGTCTACGGTACGCGTAACGTAGCCGATATGGCAGTCAAGTACGACGTAGACAAGTTCATCATGGTCTCGACCGATAAAGCCGTCAACCCGACCAATGTCATGGGAGCGTCCAAACGTTTGGCGGAGATGTATGTGCAAAGCCTGAGCATCGCTATCAGCAAAGGCCGGCATTCCGGTATAACCCGTTTTATCACCACCCGTTTCGGCAACGTGTTAGGCAGCAACGGTTCCGTCATTCCCCGTTTCCGCGAACAGTTGGCAAAGGGCGGCCCTCTGACCGTCACCCATCCCGACATCATCCGCTACTTCATGACGATCCCCGAAGCCTGCCGCTTGGTTTTGGAAGCCGCCTTTATGGGCAAAGGAAACGAAATCTTCGTCTTCGATATGGGAACCCCTGTGAAGATCGCCAATCTGGCACGCCGCATGATCGAACTGGCAGGCCTTGTCCCCGGCGAGGATATCGAGATCAAATATACCGGTCTCCGTCCGGGTGAAAAGCTCTACGAAGAACTGTTGGCAACGAAAGAAAATACATTACCTACGGAAAACGAAAAGATCTACCGTGCCCAAGTCCGGGAATACGATTATGAAGACATCTGTACGCTCATGTCCCCCTTGATCGACCTCGCGATCAAAGTAGACAAAATGGGAACCGTCCGAATGATGAAAGGAATCGTGCCTGAGTTCAAGAGCAAGAATTCGGTATATGAGGCGCTGGACAAGGCTGAATAATACCCTGCTCCTGTTTTTTGCAGTATTATCCGCCCTCTGTTTGACCGGAGGCTATTACGCTGATGGAATCTGTATCTGGCTGTCTTTCCTTACATTGTTGGTTTGGCCGATATTGGCAGTCAACTTGTTGTTGCTGGTAATACAATTATTCACAAAAAAGAAATGGAAAGGTATGGTTCCTTTGCTGGCGATCCTGCTTCATGCGGATTATCTGTCAGCCGTTTATCAACCCTCGTGTTGGCATAAACCGGCTGCATCTGAACAAGCAGGAACCCCTCTGACCGTAGTCACCTACAACGCCAGCCATTTCTATTGGGACAGAAAGTACACTATGAACGAAGCCGCCGCTTATATCAAGCAGCTACAACCCGATATCATCTGCTTCCAGGAAGCTCTCGGTGACGGATATTACCATCGGGACAGTATCCGGTACGCTTTCGATTATATAAATATATCAGCCGGCGTACAGACCATTTACCGACTACGATCTACAGCCGTTATCCGATCCATTCGGTAAAAGCTCTGTATTATAAGAATTCCAGTAATATGTCATTAATAGCCGATGTAAGAATAAACAACCAATACATCCGCGTGATCAACAACCACTTCGAGACAACAAACGTCAATGCCTATCGCGGTATCATTACCGCTCCCGGCAAGAGTTTGAAGATCCGCGCAAAGGCAGTTAAGAACTTGATCTTGCAAATGAAAGACAACAACCGGAAACGAACGATTCAGGCCGATTCAATTCATGCTGAAATCCAACGATCTCCTTATCCGGTTATCGTCTGCGGTGACTTCAACGATACACCCGCCTCCTACACCTATCATCGAGTGAAAAAAGGTTTGACAGATGGTTTTCAGGATGTCGGAAACGGCTATCAATATACTTTCCGGCAGTTGTATAGACTGTGGCGGATTGATTATGTTTTTTATTCTGAATCTTTAAAAGGACAGGATTGTTTCTCTCCTGATGTATCCTATAGTGACCATAATATGGTTGTTTGGAGAGGATGTGTGAAAAATTAGTATGGCAATAAATCAACTCAAAGCAGGGGCATTCCTTTCTTATGTCTCTATCGGTTTAAATAATATTGTAGGCTTGTTGTACACTCCATTCATGCTGCGTATGATGGGGCAGTCGGAATATGGTTTATATTCCCTTGTCGCTTCGGTGGTAGCCTATTTGACCGTTTTAGATTTAGGTTTTGGAAATGCCATAGTTCGTTATACGGCAAAATTTCGTGCAGAAGGAAAAATTCGTGAACAATATGAAATGTTCGGAATGTTTTTTCTCCTTTATATAGGAATCGGAGTTTTAGCATTGTTGGTAGGATTAGGTCTTTATTTTAATGTTGACTATTTATTTGATGCAACTATGGATGATAGCGAACTATATAAAATTCGCGTCATGATGTTACTAATGGTCTTTAATTTAGCTTTTACCTTTCCAATGAGTATTTGGGGATCGATTATCACAGCATATGAAAATTTTGTATTTCAAAAATTAGTAGGAATCGTACGAATTATATT
>ERZ827490.3549-NODE-3549-length-13914-cov-3.078938_pt1 | contig 13914 bp, 13 predicted proteins | sample MGYA00519770_ERZ827490 | MGnify/ENA primary metagenome ERZ827490 (study PRJEB31778, sample SAMEA3449324) | human gut metagenome | biome: human gut; feature: human-associated habitat; material: faeces | place: United Kingdom | collected 2010/2012 ...
GAGATCCTTTTGCTTCATCTGGGCGGCACTGCTTCTGTTTACCGTCGTGACGAGATGCCGGGAACGGCAGGAAAAGCAGACAGAAACACAGACGGCTGCCGCAGCGGGCAGTAAAACAGGAACACCCATGAGAAAATAGTGAAACAATAGTGAAAAAATAGTGGAATGTGAGACGGCGGAGCCTTTGCAGATTATTGCAGGGGCTCCGCCGCAAGCTTTTGTAACCGTCAAAGTAAGGCAGCAGCTCGCGCAAACGGCACAAGATATCCCCTCCAAAAAAATCTTATACCCCTTTATGACCTCGGCAAAAGGTGATAAAGGGGTATCACACGGATTCACTGCCAATTTCGCTTTAAGACCTCGCTTTTAAGATACAGTGTGCTCTTTTCCGAGGATTTGATCGGATGGAGTTTTCCGCGCTTCGTCAGATCTATAATGTTCTGTCGGGAGCAGCCCAATATCTCCGCTGCTTCCGCCGCGTTGAGGAGGCTTTGGGCAGCAAAGCTTCGAAAATCAGCCGCTGTCAAGGGAACGTTTTTGCCAATCCGGTAGAGCATAGCGTCCGAAACAGTCATATTTACGTCCCATGCAACGCCGTATCCGCCCGGCTGCATCTGTACCTGTTGAAAAAAGTCCGGTTTTTTGAGCAGGACTTGAAATGCTCTTGTCTTTTCAAAATGCTTCTGCAAATCGCATTTCTTTACTGTGCCGTCCCGAAAAAACACTAGCAGGCAGTTGTTCTCGAGCGGCAGCACGTCTTCTATTCTCTTAGAGAAGCGCTTTGTAATTTCTGCCGGAAGCTCCTTTTCATCAATGGGAACAAGGTAGTAATCGTCTTGGGCGCATCGGCCCATTGCCAGCATCAGAAGCTTGTACTCGTCGTATTCCTTTAGATGATTGTCGCGCAAAATCTCGCCAATGTTTTGGCGATCGGTCGGCGTGATGCGCTGCTGAACCCAGAGCTTGCTCCAATAAGAATTGACCGTGGTTTCTCCACGCTTCACAAAGGAGTCCAAGAGCAAAGGGGTTTCCCATATATCCGCATTCTCAGGCAGTTCAATGTAGAATCGCTTTGTCTGCTCATAGTATAGAAGGTAGGCCAGATCCTTCTGCGCTTGCGCCGATTCATCTCGAATTGCAAAAATTTTCATATGTGCACCACCTTTTCCAGATCATTTCCCATATCCTGTCCTGAAGCGTCTGAGAGAGGACGCCGTCCAGCCCTTCCATAAGAATCCGCTTGTCACTCTCGTGAAGCGGCATAAGTTTCGGCATTTTATCCTTCGGGATGATGTCAAGGTTAGCCCATGTGGATTTTGAACCGATATAGTTGTTGCAGGGCTTGTCGGCCATTACATCGAACGCTGTCGCCGCAGCATCATCCGGGCAGCTGCAAAGCAGCGAGAGACCCTGGTCAAACAAGGGTGCCAGACGAAGTGTCCTTTTCCGGCTGTTGCGCAGCACCTCAATGTTGGCACCGTGGCGATCTCGATTCAGAATCAAATAGGCCACAATCAGCATCTGATAGATATAGTTTTCCCATCCCATACGAGTACAAAAAGCCAAGACAGATTCATCCGGCAACGCCTCCAGTTCCTTGTAGACATCCAATGCGATCTTTGATTCGCCCGTTGCCTTGAAATCTTCTGAAGCGCAAAGATAAACCTCATGAATCTTGCCGTCTACCGCAACATCCGCATGAATCAGCTGATAGGATAAATGCGGAATTCCGAGTATGGTCAGCAGCCGGTCAACAATCAACTCGTTCACGCATTCATGCCCGATAACCCCGCGCGCTTTATCAAAGTTCGAGAGCTTGTAATAGGTTTTCCTTGCGCCAAGCTCGGAGTATGCTTTCAAAAATGAGCCGGCTGCTCCGGAAGAATTGCGATAGACTGACCACGAGAGATAGGTCAGATCCTGTTTTTCCTTTGTCATTTGCATAAGCACTTCACCTCACTGTCATTGTATATTATCACTTGTCATACGTCAAGTAGTTTTTGAGGAAAGCTTGTATAAGAAATATCGACAAAAATAGAATGGGATACTAACGATTATCAGCCCAGAGCTGATAGAGCATGAAGCAGCACCAAATGCTCCAAAAGGCAAGGTGCCAATACAGGAGAGCGTTTGAGCCGAGGTAGCCGGTTATCACACTTTTTATGTCCGTAATGATGCAGTACAGTGCGTATAAAATGGTGCCTAAAAAGTACGGCCAGCGTTTTTTCATCGCGGCGTAGATCGATTCGGTCTGGACGACGGGGTCGGTTTCGATCGGTACCGGATCCGGCTGCTCGTTGTAATACACACGGAGCGTTTCCCAGTCCGCGGCCGGGATCCAGCCGTCACGCGCGCAGAGTTCGTTTTTCGTGCTCTGCGCAGCTAAGGAGTCGGCGTCGATGCCGAAATTCTGCGGCGAATAGACTGCCGCAAAATGCAGCTCTTTCGGTTCGATCCTGCGGTAAGTCCAAAGCAGGGCGCCGTGCATCTCTTCGATCAGCCAGCCTTTGCGCGCCATTTCCGTCAGCTTTTTTTCAATCCTTTGCTGGTCGTATAGGACGGCATTGGCAAAGCTCCATTTGACCGCACGTTTGCAGTCATTGCGGTTTTCACAATCTTTGTGTTCTCTCATTTCCATGGCGTACCTCCTTTGCAGATACGAGCGTAGTCGGCGGCCTGCAGGCTGAGCCGCCGGTATTCCGCATCCAGCATGCGGCGCCCCTTTTCGGTGATCCGGTAGCTGCGCCGCCGCCCCTCAATTTTGGTCTCGCAGATCATGCCCTCCTTTGTGAACTGCTCCAATAGATCGTACAGGGTACCGGAGCCGATCTTGACCCGATCATCGGTCAGATCCCTGACCGAGTCCAGAATTTCAATCCCGCAGCGTTCCTCACACAGACACAGGAGGATATAAAACATCTGCTCAGTCAAAGTCTTGAATTTTTCACGCGGCATGGCAGGCACCTCCTTTCGCAGCGGGTTCGCATGGCGTGCGTGATCCGTAAATTTGTTTTCTCGAATATCGAGCTTTGTTACGTCCATTATATCTCGAATATCGAGTTTGTCAAGAAAAAAAGTGCAATTTCACCACAGACGAGTGAAATTGCACGATATGTTTGATTTTTGATTTAGGATACTTACCTCGTGTAAGTAAACAGCAGATAGAGCACCAGAAGGTGCACCGGATAGAAGGCGTAGAAGCCATACTGCAGTGCCTTGTTTGAAACGCCTTTTTTGCCGTTATAGAGCCAGATCGGAATCAGCGCGAAAACGGCGAAGCCCTGGGTCTGCAGCTCGAAGGTGTGGCTGCCGATGGTCAGCGGAATGTACTCTCCTGTAAATAAGATCAAGTTGAAGAGAACCATAAACACCAGCTGCACTGCCCATGAGAAGCGAAAGTCGCGGCACAGGTAGAACATAACGACGGTCGCAACGCCGAGCGCGCCGTAGTCGGTAAGTGTGGCAGCGGCAGCCAGGCAGCAAAGCGCGGCCAAAAGGACGCCGATGATCCATGCTTTTGCTGTATGCTTTTGTTTGGCGTTATCCAGCGCCTTGATGGCAAGAAGCCCAAACAGCAGGGTAAACATGACGTTCTGGTGATACGGATAGAGTATGGTGGAGCCGTAGACCAGATCGAACGGAATCTCAGAGACCAGTCCGAAGATCAGCAGTCTTACCGCGTAATTGCGGAAGTTGGATGTATGGAAGAAGCCTTCCGCGATCTGAAAGGCAAAGATCGGAAACGCCAACCTGCCCAGCCAGGTCATCCACTCATTGCCCGGTACGATGGTCGCCCACATATGGTCGCAGAGCATCAGCGCGCAGGCTAAGGCTCGCAGCATATTGGCGTCCAAAAAACGAATTGATTTTTTCATGATAAAATCCTCCCCTTTTTATGCACAGCGCGGATTTCGCAAGGAAAACGCTGCGAACCCAGTATAACAGAAAGACAGAAAGCAGGCAAGAAAAAAGTCGAGCTTGCTCAATTTTTCTTGCGGCCTCCTGAGGTTTCTTCGCGATGCTCCGGTCGGGAAGGTAAAAAATATCCCACCGAGCGCGAAACGAAACGGCAAAAACAAAAAACGGCATTGAATTTCGCGTCCGGCCTTGCTATAGTGTAGTTAGCGCGCGAGTGACCGCACGCAAGGATGATATGGAGAACATCTCGCAAAGCGAAAGTTTTGACAGACGTAGGAGGACAGCCTTGAATTTAGAGAACATGATCATGCTGGATCAGGAAGAAAGAATCTTATTTATCGGAGAGCGTGTTTTTTCTTTTCTCAGCTCAAAAAAAAGCTATCCGCTGGGATCGGCAGCGGGGAAGCTTGAAGTCGGTGATCTGCTCCTGTATTTCGCGAAGCAGCGAAAAGACAGCGTCGATGAGATCGAGCAAATCAAAGAAAAATGCCCGTTCAAAAAAATCGTTTCCGAGGAGGAAGGCATGCTCATGGTCTGCTGTCTGGAACGAAGGGAGCTTTTGCCGCTTGTCAAGAGCATTCCGCGGGATTTGCCGAAGCAGGCCGTCTTGCTGGATACGATGTACGAATCCAACGAAATTGTCGTTGAGCAAAAAGATGGTATCCTCAAGGCCAGTCTGAACGCGCAGAGCGTGAGCTTTCCACTGGTGGAAACGGAGAGCATGTATATCATCGCGAAAGAGGGCAAAATCCACGCGTTTGGATCTTCCGGAGCGCGAGAGAAGCTTGGCCTTCTCGCAATTCTTTCCGAACGAAAATATCCCGCGTGGCTCAAAGAAGGCGCGGTGCTGGGACAGAAGGCTGATAAGGTCCTGAGTGACGAGCTTTGCAAAGCGCTGAGAGAGTGCGGCGGCGAAGAGGAAAAATATTTTACAGTCGGCGCAGCCACCTATATCATCAAAAAAGCGAAAAAAAGCCTGCAAAATGGGGCGTGCATGATGATTGCCGTTCAGGATGCCGAGGATATTTTGCAGGAAATGTCGGAAGCGTCGGCGGCATACAAAAAAATTCTGCGGAATGTACCGCAGGGCATTCTGCCGCAGGGTAATTACAATGCCTTTCGGCTTTTGGGCGACGATGACAAGGTGAAAGAAGTTACAAGGCTGCTGCAAAAGTCGAGCGTCACGAATACCACGATTCTTTTGACCGGCGAAAGCGGAACAGGCAAAACTTTCATCGCCGGAGAAATCCATAAGGCGAGCAGAAGGAGCAACGGTCCGTTTATTCATGTCAATTGCGCGGCGATTCCCTACAACCTGATGGAAAGCGAGCTGTTCGGCTATGAGGAGGGCGCGTTTACCGGCGCGAAGAAGGGCGGCAAAAAGGGCTATTTTGAGATGGCCTACGGCGGCACTCTGTTTTTGGATGAAATCGGAGAAATTCCGTTTCAGCTGCAGGGAAAGCTCCTGGAAGTCCTGCAGAGCAAAACCTTCTTCCATGTGGGCGGCACGCGCCAAATGACATCGGATGTGAGACTCATCGCGGCGACCAACAAAAATTTAAAAGAAATGGTAAGAGAAAAACGCTTTCGCGAAGACCTGTTCTATCGCATCAACGTGTTCCCGATTGATATTCCGCCGCTCAGAGAAAGACGCGGCGGGCTCTACAGCATCGTGATGGATATTCTGCCGGACGTGTGCAACCGGCTTGGCATCGAGCCGCTGGTGCTGAGCAGCCAGGCCTACAAAAAAATCCTGCAGTACCCATGGCCCGGCAATATTCGGGAACTGGAGAACGTCTTGGAAAAAGCAGCAATTTTATCTGACGGTAAAATCATCTTGCCGGATGACGTGCTGCTCCCGGATGCTGCTGACAGCTTTATGGCGGTGCCGGCTACCCTGCAGGAAATCAAGGAGAGCGCGGAGCGGAACGCAATCGTGAACGCGCTCAGACTGTATCAGGGTGATAAGGAAAAGGCCGCGGAATATCTGGCCATCGGGAGAACCAACATCTTCGACAAGATTAAAAAATACCATATTCGGACGGATGAGGTGGAGTCATGTTTTTAGACAAAATGAAGGACAGAATCGGCGATTTTGAAGGCAAGCTCGGAATTTGCTACATTGACATCAATTCGCGAGCCGGATTTACGGCGGGAAACTGTGACGTTTTTCCTGCCTCCGGCATCATCAAGCTGCTGATTTTGATTGAAGCTTTCAAACGCCTGAATGAGGGAGAAATCAACAAAAATGACACCTATATCTTAAAAACGGACGATTACCCAAAGATCAGAGAAAAATCGTTCAGCGCGCTGGAGCATATTCATATCGGCGCGGAGCTTACCATAGAAGATTTGTATAAACTGAACGTGATTGTCAGCGATAATATGGCGTTCAATATCCTGCTGAAACTGTTCGGCAAGGACGCGGTCAATGACACGCTGCAGGAATTCGGGTTTAAAAAAACAAGAATCAATCGGGCGATCAACGACTATGCGGAGATTACGAAGGGCGTACAGAATTACGTGTCCGTACAAGAGATGGCGAATCTGCTTCTGCGCATGTATGAAGGACAGATTATTTCCAACGCGGCCTCAAAGGAAATGCTGGAGATTCTGTGTGAACACCAAAAGACATCGCCGCTGACCTACAATTTCCTTGAAAGCATGAAAATCGCGCATCAGAGCGGGTATGACGATAATGAGATCCATGACATGGGAATCGTCTATGGAGAGAATCCATTTATTCTGTGCATGGCCTCCAGTGTTCCGAATACCAAAAACGCGGAGAGCGTGATGCGGGATATCACCATGATGTGTTATCAAAACTCGAACAAAGAGAGTCCGCGTTTGCGGACTGAATCCGAATTCACGGACTCGATGGGACATGGCTTTTGACCTGCCGCTTGCGTTCGCGCGCACGATTTGGAAGAAGAAACAAAAACAGATACTCTACCCAAAACCCGCTGAATTTCGCGGGTTTTTAATTTTTAACAGCTTCTGAACAAGAGACGGCCACGGCGCGCGTGGAAGCTGCCGCACGGAAGAATCCAAAATGGCACGCATTTTGCTTTTTATTGGTGACAGGGCGAAAACAGGATTTGAGAGCAAGAACTTATTCCTTAACTTTATGATTTATTGCGAACATGCTATTGTAGGAGGATTAGAAATGGAAACCGCAAAAAAGAAAAAATTTGTCATGCCAGATACACTCATTATCGTGGCAGCCGTTGTTCTTCTCGTAGCGATCCTTTCATGGATCATTCCATCCGGTACATACGACTATGAACAGATGGAAGCCGCGGGAAGAATGAGAGATGTAGCAATTGACGGAACCTATCACGTGATTGATAAGTCTGAGGTAACAACCACAGGCTTCCTTGGATTCTTCAGCTCCCTTTACAGAGGCTGTGTGGAGGCCGCGGATGTCATCTTCATGATTCTCTGCTGCTGCGGAACCTTCGGCGTACTCGTAAAGACAGGCGCTTTTCACGCCGGCATCGGCACCATTCTCAAAAAGCTCCACGGCAAGGAAATCCTTTTGGTTCCTGTTCTGATGCTGGTGTTCGGACTTGGCGGCTCCATCTTCGGTATGGCGAGTGAATTCTATGGATTTTATCCTTTGATCGTCGGACTTGGCGTCGCGCTCGGTTATGACGCGATGTTCGGCTTTGCAATTATCGCCTGCGGAGAATTCATCGGATTTATGGGCGCGACCTTAAACCCTTATTCCGTCGGTATCGCGCAGACGATTGCTGGTGTGGAGCTCTACTCCGGAACAGGCTTCAGAGTTGTCTGCTTTGCGGTCTTTATGACGATCGCGATCACCTATGTGCTTCTTTACGGAAGAAAAATCAAGAAGAATCCGGAGCTCTCTGTTGTCTACGGAGAAACAAACATTCACGCTTTTAACAGAGATGAGCTGAATGACTATAGCTTTACAGCAAAGGACGGTCTGGTACTGCTGGACGTTGTGGTAACATTGGTTATCCTGATGTGCGGACTGATTAACTGGGGATGGGATTTCCCGCAGCTTTGCGGTCTGTTCCTGATTATGTCCATGGTAGCAGCAGGCATCCACAAATGGTCTCCGAACAAGTGGTGCGCGGAATTCATCGACAGTGCCAAAACAGCGCTTTGGGGCTGTGTGTTAACCGGCGTCGCGAAAGCGATTACGGTTGTTATGCAGGACGCCATGATCATGGATACCGTTATCTACAGCCTTTCCAACCTGCTTAAGAGCGCGCCGCAGGCCTTATCCGCGCAGTTCATGCTGGTTGTACAGACCTTGATTAACTTCTTTATTCCGTCCGGTTCCGGGCAAGCGGTTGTAACCATGCCGATCTTGGCACCTGTGGCAGATCTGATTGGACAGTCCAGAGAAGTCGCGGTTATCGCGTTCCAGTTCGGAGATGGCTTCTCCAATATGTTCTGGCCGACCGCCGTTGCGACAGAATGCGGTATCATGGGTGTTGGCTTGAACAGATGGTACAAATTCATTACGCCGCTGTTCGGTATGATGTTCCTGCTGCAGTGCGTCATGATTTGCGTCGCTGTCGCAATAGGAATCTAAGCTTTACGAATTTCAGCAATACATGCCAAAAGAAAAGGGACGGCGTATCGGATTATGTACGCCGTCCCTTAAAATTTCTGATTTTTTATTTGTTTGCGCCGCAGCATTTTTTGTATTTTTTGCCGCTGCCGCAAGGACATGGATCGTTTCTGCCTGGCTCCTTTTCCTTGTGGACAATCTTGGAGCGCTTGAAGTCCTTGATGATCTGCATGATCTTATCCTCTGAGAAGATGCCTTCCCATGCTTTCAGCGTGTACAGATAGTCCGCGTCAGCCTTGAGCATATTGAAATAAAGCTTCTCAAAATCAATGTCAAGATCAATGTCCGTATCCTCGGTCACAGCATCTAACTCAAACGGATTGTTCAGGCTTGTCTGAATGCCGTCCAAAAATCCCATGAAAATGACCGGATCTGCCTCGAATTTTGCGGCCAGCTCAGAAAACTTGCCCGTAAGGCGCGGCTCCTTACTCTCTAAAATGTGCGCGTAGACGCGTGTTTCGGTCTCGCTGTATTCTTTCCAGAACGCTTCAAACGTTTCATCTGTCTGACCTTCCATCAGGTCTAACCATTGTTTGTATAAACTCATTGAAATTATCCTCCGTAGGTATTTAAATGTATTTTTACGAATCGCGTCGATATCGATTCTGATGATGAATGAAATTTATATGCTTTTTGCAATGCTGATGATGTCACCGACTATTGCGCTGCCTGTCGGCAGGGCACCGGCGCCTTTGCCGTAGAACATAACGTCTCCGACCATGTCTCCTGTCACATAAACCGCATTATACTCATTGCTGACACCGGCCAGCGGGTGAGAAACCGGCAGTTTTTCCGGCGCAACACTGGCAGTGACATTACCATCTGCATCGATGGAAGCGTGCGCAATCAGTTTGAGCTTGCAGCCCTCGGATGCCGCAGCTGCAATCTCTGCACCGGTGATCTTCGAAATACCGGTCGTCGGGATCTCCTGCGGCGGAATATATTGATCAAAGAGCAGGGCGATTAGGATAGAAAGTTTATTCGCTGCATCGATGCCTTCCACATCGGCGGTCGGATCAGCTTCAGCGAAGCCTTTAGCCTGCGCATCTTTTAAAACATCCGCGTAGTCCGAGCCGTCTTCGGTCATTTTTGTCAGAATATAGTTTGTGGTGCCGTTGACGATACCCATGACCTCCAAAAATGCGTTGCCTTGCAGCGCATTCTGAATAGAGGTCAAAACCGGAATCCCGCCGCCGACGCTGGCCTCAAACAAAAGCTTGACGTGATTCTTCGCGGCAGCGGCCTGCAGTTTCTCATAACTTGCTGCCACTGCGGCTTTGTTTGCTGTGACGACGTGTTTACCGTTCTCCATCGCCTGCAGCATGAAAGAGGTTGCCGGCTCAATTCCGCCCATCGTTTCCACGACGACATCGATCGCGGGATTCTTAAGAATATCGTCCGGGTCTTCGGTGGTCAGATGCGCGGGGATCCCGTCGCGCTTTCTGCGGACCAGAGCCTTGACGACATCAATGGAAACGCCGGTTCTTTGTGTGATTAAATCATGATTTTTTGTAAGAATTTCATAAGCTCCGCCGCCGACGGTGCCGAAGCCTAAAATGCCGACATTGAGTTTTTTCATGTATGTTCCTCCGTGATTACGATCTGAATTTTGTATAATCGCAGGAATCATTATATAATATTTTTTTAACTTTGTCATGAAATTCTCTTTATTTTTTTTAAAAATTTGTTATGATAGTGTGAGTGGAAAAAATTCGTGAAACGCAAGACGCGTCATTTACGAGATAGATAGGAGAGAAGATGGCATTACATATTGTGTTTGTAGAACCCGAGATACCGCCGAATACAGGCAATATCGCGAGAACCTGCGCGGCGACCGGCAGCGTGCTGCATTTGGTCAAACCACTGGGCTTTTGCATCGATGACAAGAGCCTGAAGCGCGCGGGACTGGATTATTGGCCGTTTGTAAAACTCGAGGTGCATGAAAGTTTAGAAGCGTTTATGCAAGAATACGGCCGCGGAGACAGACGCTTGTTCCTGGCGACAACCAAGGGTGGGCAAATCTATACCGAGCCGCGATATCAAGACGAGGACATGTTTCTGTTCGGTAAGGAGACAGCGGGACTGCCGCGGGATTTTATCGCCGCGCACGCGGAAACGGCAATCAGAATTCCTATGAGCGAAGATACGCGTCTGCGGTCTTTTAATCTGGCAAATTCCGCGAACATTATTTTATTTGAAGCTCTGAGACAGTTAGGTTTTCCGGGCTTGAAATAGGGCATGTTCTTTGGTATAATAATTGCATAAGAGTTTTATGGTGTTTTTATTCGAGGTGTAGGATGAAGCTAGGATATGATTTAACAATTGAACAAACCCAAAAGCTGACCATGACCCCGGAACTGATCCAGGCGATTCAGATTTTGCAGTTCAATACGCAGGAGTTGGATTCCTTTGTGCAGAACGAACTCATGCAGAACCCGGTACTGGAATATGAAGTAAACGATGACAACAAAAGGGAACCGGAGGTTTCCAAGACCGAGACCTTGGACAAGAAGGAGGCGGAACAGTCTGACATCGATCTGCGTGAAAAGGTCAAAGAAGCGGAATATGATGATATCAGCTACAGACAGTGGGAATATTCCAAAGATCACGACGAAACTTCTTTCGAGCAGTTCGTCAGCAAAGAGGAGACCCTGGAGGATTCCCTGCTTCTGCAATTGACGTTTTCCAAGTTAAAGGGCTGCGATCTCAAAATAGGCAGATATTTGGTTGAAGCTATCGATGACAACGGTTATTTAACTGTTGATATCGGCCGCGTGGCGAAGTGTTTTCAAGTTCCGCTTGCCAGAGTCGAGCATGTGCTGGACGTAATTCAAACCTTTGAGCCTGCCGGTGTGGGAGCGAGAAATCTGGAGGAATGTCTGATTATTCAGCTTGCAGTCAAGGGACTTTTAGAGGACTCCGTTGAATATATTATTTTGAATCATTTGGCAGATCTTGGGGATAATAAGCTGAACAAAGTAGCGAAAGCGACCGGCTTGACGATTCCGCAGGTACAGTTGATTTCTGACTTGATCCGGACTTTGGAACCGAAGCCGGGACGTCAGTTTTCATCCGGAGAGAATGTCAAATACATCGTGCCGGATGTGACCGTAGAGAAAATCGACGGGGATTACCATGTCGTGACCAATGACGGAGCCGTGCCGCGGCTGATGGTCAGCCCGTATTATTCGACAATCGCCAAAGAGGCTCCGCATGATGAGGAACTTTCCAAGTATCTGAGTGATAAATACAATGCGGCGCTTTGGCTGATCCGTAGCATTGAACAGCGCAAGCAAACGATCTATAATGTCGCGCAGGCTGTCGTGGATTACCAGAAGGAGTTTTTGGACAAGGGTCCTAAATATTTAAAAACTTTGACACTCAAACAGGTCGCGGAAGCGCTTGATATTCACGAGTCTACAGTCAGCCGTTCCATCAACGGCAAATATATGCAGACGCCGCGCGGTGTGTTTGAAATCAAATATTTCTTTTCCAGCGGTGTGACAGGCGCTGATGGTGAGGGCATGTCGTCCAACAGCATCAAATCCTTTATCAAGGAGATCATCGACGGAGAAGATCCGAAGAAGCCTTACAGTGACCAGGATATGGTGGAAATTCTCAGCAGAAAAGGCATCGAGATTTCCAGACGGACGGTCGCAAAATACAGAGAAGGTATGAATATTTTATCTTCCTCCAAGAGAAGAAGATATTAATATATTTTAAAAACATAAACAAATAAAATCAAAGAGTCATTCAAAGAGATTTAGGAGGAGAATGAAAATGGCGATTAGAGTAGGAATCAACGGTTTTGGAAGAATTGGACGTGTTGTGATCCGCGCGGCGATGGAAATGCCGGAGATTGAGATCAGAGCGATCAATTTGAGAAACGCGGATCTGGAGTACATGGTTTACATGCTCAGATACGATACCGTTTTTGGCAGATTCCCAAAGAGTTTAGATCACGACCAGTCCGGAATATACATTGACGGCAAACATGTGGATGTGTTTTCCTGTTCCGACGCGCTGGAGATCCCGTGGAAAGAAGCAGGTGTCGATTATGTGATTGACTGTACCGGTGCTTATGTTACGACCGAAAAAGCGATGGATCACATCGAAGCAGGCGCGAAGCATGTCATTATTTCCGCGCCGGCAAAGGATAAAGATACACCAACCTTCGTTTACGGCGTAAATCACGAGAACTACCATTCGGATATGAAGGTCGTTTCTAACGCGTCCTGTACGACTAACTGTCTCGCGCCTCTGATGAAGGTGATCGAAGATCATTACGGGATTAAGGAAGGCCTGATGTCCACCATTCACGCGGCGACCGCGAAGCAGAAGGTTGTCGATGCCAAATCTCTCAAGGACTGGAGAACAGGCCGCAGTGTCTTCGGCAATGTGATTCCGTCCACAACGGGCGCGGCCAAAGCCGTCGGGCTGGTTATTCCGTCTCTCCAGGGCAAAATGACAGGTATTTCTTATCGTGTACCGACTGCGGATGTTTCCGTGATCGATGTCAACGTGGTATTGAATACACCGACGAGCGGTCCGGAGCTCAGACAGAAGATCAAAGAAGCTTCCGAGACTTATCTGAAAGGCGTTTTGGAATATGTCGATGATGAAGTGGTTTCCGGTGACTTTGTGGGAGATTCCCATACCTCCATCTTTGACTCCAGACAGACCATTGAACTGAATGACCATTTTTTCAAGCTGATCGCCTACTATGACAACGAATTCGGTTACTCCAGCAATCTCTTGAATATGCTCAAATACATGCATCAGATCGACTGTGAATAAATCCGCGTACATCATGTACATAAGTAAATGAAAAGGAGAAGAGATTTATGAAAAAAACAGTCAGAGACATTGATGTAAAAGGGAAGCGCGTTCTCGTCAGATGCGACTTCAACGTACCGATGCAGGACGGTAAGATTACCGACGATACCCGTATCGTATCGGCACTGCCGACAATCCGTTATCTGACGGAGCATGGCGCGAAGGTCATCCTGATGTCCCATATGGGAAGACCGAAGGGTGAACCGAAAAAAGAATTTACCTTGCAGCCGGTAGCGGACAGACTTACGCAGCTTTTGGGCAAACAGGTGGTTTTCGCCGCATCGGATCGCGTGGTGGACGAAAAAACGCGGCAGGCAGCGGCAGCGCTCGCGGAGGGCGATGTCATGCTTTTGGAAAATGTACGCTTTCGCAAGGAAGAAACCGAGAATGATCCGGGTTTTGCGAAAGAACTAGCATCGCTGGGGGATATTTTCGTCAACGATGCTTTTGGCACCGCACACAGAGCGCACGCTTCGACAGCGGGAATCGCGGATTATCTGCCATGTGTTTCAGGCTTTCTGATTGAAAAAGAGGTACAGTTCCTCGGAAAC
>ERZ827490.3553-NODE-3553-length-13895-cov-3.720014_pt1 | contig 13895 bp, 10 predicted proteins | sample MGYA00519770_ERZ827490 | MGnify/ENA primary metagenome ERZ827490 (study PRJEB31778, sample SAMEA3449324) | human gut metagenome | biome: human gut; feature: human-associated habitat; material: faeces | place: United Kingdom | collected 2010/2012 ...
TGCTTAATCTTTTATATGCTTTTTTTATTTCTTCTTCTGAAGCACCTCTTTGCACTCCTAGAATTTCATATGGATCAGACATTCTTTTCTTCCTTTTCTTTTTCTCTTTTCTCTCGCACCTGTTCGTATCGGTACCATACTCCGGAATATAAGACATTTCTTAAAATATCAATATCATCGATCAATGGCAGTTGTTCAAATGTCTTAGAACATTCTGCCATCATCATTGTCAGAATCTTATGGATGATATCTTCAAATTCCGGTTTCTTATATAATTGTTTCAGTGGATTGTAATTGTGATTCTTAAGATCATCTTCAATATCTTCGTATGCATCCATCAGATAAATAAATTTTCCGAGATAGAATCCCATCTTTCTGAGCGTCTTCTCCCAGATATCCTCCTTCCAGACAAAAAGCTCTGCCATTAATCTGCCAAAACATCCTGCTGCCCGGTCAATATCCATACTATTCTCACGCTCACATTCTCCAAGTTCCCTCAAAGACTGCTGAATCACCTTGCTCTGCCGCGGATATTTCTCTATGATTTTCTTCGCTTTTCCCTGAATCAGGCTCTTCGTCATCAGACTTGACACTTTACGATCATCCTGCCAGTCATCTTCCATATGATAATATGCAAGCAGCACATTCATCGCCGCCGCATAAGATGTAATTTCATTCCGCAACATATGTTGCCGCTTCACTGGATGAACCTTACAGCGGTGTTCCTCATGTTTCGTAATCGTCTCATATAAAGAAGATAACAGAATAACTGCAAATGTCATGTCATACGTCAATGTCATCTGCCCCATAAATCCATAATCTTCTTTCAATGTCCGGCAAAGTCCACAATAATATGCCCTGTATTTCTTCAGATCTTTTACTTTTAATTCCGGTTCACAGACCGTTACATATCCAAACATGCAATTCCTTTCTCTTCTGGCAATTTTCCTGACTTTATCTATTCTACCTTATTCTTTCCATTTTGCCTATCACATGTCTGCAAAATTAATAAAATTAATAAGTTTTTAATTGTTAACCTTTTATATTTTATAGTTGACAATTAACTTTTCATGAATTATACTAACGAAGAACTCAATCGTTGCCATATTTCAGACAACGATGTTAAAGCTCGCTTGAAACAGCGATAAGTATTAAGATCTAAAGGAGTAAATTGAAATGTCACAGAATGAAACTTCCGGCACAGTTGCCGTAGACAACCAGAAAATAAAAACAAAACAGATGGTGCTCATTGCCCTGATGACTGCAGTAACCTGCGTCCTCGGACCACTTTCCATCCCGCTGCCATTCAGCCCTGTTCCGATTTCCCTTACAAACTTTGCAATTTTCCTTGCAATCTTTGTTCTCGGAATGAAATCCGGAACAATCAGCTTTATCATCTACCTCCTGCTCGGAGCAGTTGGTGTCCCGGTCTTCTCCTCTTTCCGTGGAGGTTTCCAGGTTCTCGCAGGACCAACCGGAGGATATCTGATTGGATTCATCTTCCTCGCACTGATCATGGGATTTGCACTCGATCACTTTGACCGTAAGCTCGTTCCTACAATCATCGGAATGATCATCGGAATGGCTGTATGTTATGCATTCGGAACTGTATGGCTTGCCAAACTGTTAAGCCTCTCCTTCAAAGAAGGACTTATGATGGGCGTTATCCCATACCTTGCAGGAGATGTAGCAAAAATCATCATCGCTGCAATCGTAGGTCCAAAACTTTACGGTGCTACACAGAAGATAAGATAATTGAATTGTTCACTGAAAGAAACATCCAAACTAACCTCCATCGGTTTCTGTTTGGATGTTTCTCTTTTTGTAGACGTTTGAAATATTATATGCTATAATATTTTCGTTACCGCCTCCAAACTGGTAACAGATAGGAGGTGAATCACATGGATTTTCTCGCTTCTCTTATTGTTACTATCACGGGTGATGTAATTTGCCATTACATCATCAAATGGCTCGATAGGAACAAATAGTCGGTAACGAGCCTACGGATTTACTCCCACCGTTTTTGGGAATAGAAAACCCCAGAGTTGCCGCTCTGGGGTTTTCGTGCTTGTAGTCAAATCACATGAACTACTCACTTCTCTTTGCCTACTGGCATTATAGCATATTCACTTTAACAATACAATATGCAAAATTAAATTCCTCTCATCGTCAGCTGAATCCTCTTCTTCTTCAGATCCACGCTCATCACCTTCACATCCACAATATCTCCAACGCTTACTGCTTCCAGCGGATGTTTGATATATCTGTCTGTGATCTGGGAAATGTGTACAAGTCCGTCCTGGTGAACTCCGATGTCCACAAATACTCCGAAGTCGATCACATTTCTCACAGTACCTTTCAGCACCATACCTTCCTTCAGATCTTTCATTTCAAGGACATCTGTACGAAGGATTGGCTTTGGCATCTCATCACGCGGATCACGGGCCGGTTTCTCAAGCTCTTTGACGATATCACGAAGTGTGATCTCACCAATACCAAGCTCTTCTGCAAGCTTCTTATAATCACCAATCGTAAGGCCAAGTCCTGTCAGCTGATGTGCTGTGATAGCCGCTGCTTCATATCCCTGTTTCTTCAACAGCTTCTCTGCCGCAGCATAAGACTCCGGATGAACACCTGTCGAATCCAGCGGATTCTTTCCTTCTGAAATACGCATGAATCCTGCGCACTGCTCAAAAGCTTTTGGTCCGAGTTTCGGTACTTTAAGCAGTTCTTTTCTGTCTGTAAAACGACCGTTTTCTTCTCTGTAAGCCACAATATTTTTTGCGATTGCACTGCTGATTCCTGAGATGTAAGAAAGTAACGGTGCAGAAGCAGTATTTAAATCTACTCCAACTTTATTTACGCAATCCTCTACAACTCCGTTTAAAGACTCCCCAAGCTTCTTCTGGTTCATATCATGCTGATACTGACCGACACCAATTGATTTCGGGTCAATCTTTACAAGCTCTGCAAGCGGATCCTGCAGACGGCGTGCGATTGATGCCGCGCTTCTCTGTCCCACATCAAATTTCGGGAATTCTTCTGTTGCCAGCTTACTTGCAGAATAGACAGATGCTCCCGCCTCATTGACGATCACATACTGTACCTTCTCCGGAATCTCTTTCAGAAGCTCTACGATAAACTGCTCAGATTCACGGGATGCGGTACCATTTCCAAGAGAAATCAGGGAAATGTGATACTTCGGAATAATCTTCTTAAGCAGATCCTTACTTGCCTGGATCTTTTTCTCTGTTGTCGGCGCAGTCGGATAAATAACTGTTGTTCCAATTACCTTTCCGGTCTCATCAACAACTGCCAGCTTACAACCGGTACGGAACGCCGGATCCCAGCCAAGCACAACCTTGCCTGCAATCGGCGGCTGCATCAAAAGCTGATGAAGGTTCTTTCCAAACACTTCGATTGCCCCATCCTCTGCCTTCTCTGTCAGTTCATTTCTGACCTCACGCTCAATAGCCGGGCCGATCAGGCGATTGTAGCTGTCTGCGATCGTCTCTTTCAACACCGGTGTTGTATACGGATTTTCTGTACGGATCACTTTACGCTCAAGATATCTTAAAATATCTTCTTCCGGTGCTTCCACCTTCACTGTCAGGAATTTCTCTTTCTCACCACGGTTCAATGCAAGAATTCGATGTCCTGCAAGCTTCGCAACTGCTTCTTCAAACTCATAATACATCTCATAAACAGACTCTGCCTCCGGATCCTTCGCCTGAGAAGTAACCTTTCCTTTTCTCATTGTCGTCTCCCGGATCCAGGTTCTGTAAACTGCCTCATCTGAAATGCTTTCTGCAATGATATCACATGCTCCGCTGATTGCATCCTTTGCACTTTCCACACCTTTTTCTTCGGAAATATATGCTTCCGCTGCCTTCTCAAGCGGCTCTTTTGTCTTCTGCAATGTGATCAGTGCAGCCAATGGCTCAAGTCCCTTTTCCTTCGCGATTGTCGCACGGGTACGTCGTTTCGGACGATACGGACGATACAGGTCTTCTACTGCCACAAGTGTTTCCGCTGCCAGAATCTGTTTCTTTAATTCTTCTGTCAGTTTTCCCTGCTCTTCAATACTTGAGATTACCTGTTCTTTCTTTTCTTCCAGATTTCTTAAATATACCAGACGTTCATACAGCTTTCTCAGCTGTTCATCATTCAGTTCTCCGGTTGCTTCTTTTCTATATCTTGAAATAAATGGAATCGTATTGCCTTCATCGATCAGCTGTACTGCCGCATCGATCTGCCAGCGTTTTACATCCAGTTCTTCTGTCAGTCTCTGATTATTATCCATTCTTTTTAATCCTTTCCACTTTCATAGGCATTCTGTACCTGTTCGGTCAGTTCTTTTCCGCCGTTCGCATACCATTCTACCACAAAAGTATCAAAGTAATCCACTGGTTTCTCCCCACTGATAATCTGAAGAAACGCTTCCTTCTCCAGCTCCTGTAATTCCTGTGGGATTTCAGCATTTACGTTTTCCAGGGGTAGCGTCTCTGCACTTCGTATTCCCGCTTTCTGCAGTTCCCCTACTGCCTCAATTCTTGACGCATAAGCTGCCCAGCCATTTGCCGTTGTCAACTGTCCATTCAAGAATGATTTACATGTGTCATAATAAGATTTTTCGAGTCCACTCAATTCCGACACATCAAGCGTTTTGTCCAACGCTGCCTGAATATGTTCCGTTGTCCGATAAAGTGCATCCTCATAATCCACATTAATATTCAACGGACGGGCTGTCGGATCTACATTAATGGAAAAATAGTCATTCAATTCTCTTGCTGAAGCATCATTTGCATATCTAGACTGATCAAAAATAGCACTCACATACTTTGCTACAATTTCCGGATGTTCATATCCTTTGCGTACCACCACATACATCCACTGGTCATACGATTCAAAAACTGATATCTTCTGTGTCTCATTCACTTGTTCTTTGTCTAAAAGATACGGTTTCCACTCTGCATTTGAATCGACACTATATGCCGCACTAAGCGGATTATTCGGAGCCCACCAACGTCCGTAGATTGCTCCGCAATGTCCGGTTTTTAACAGATTATCTATGTTTTCCGTCTTTCTCAACAAGAATCTCTGGTCGAGTATCCCATCCTCATATAGATTACGAAGCTTTGAAAGTGCTTCTTTTGTTTCCTGCGTTACTGACCCATAAACTACATCTCCACTTTCATCCAGAATCCAGTGACATGGCCTTGCACCTGCATGTATAAACGCTGAATCCACTCCATAAGTCTGGTCCGCCCCGGCAATCACATCTGTACTACAGGCAAGACCAATCGTCTGACCGTCTCCTGCTGCATCTTGTTCTACAAATGCACGCACTATCTCCAACGCTTCTTCTACCGTTTCCGGTTCCTTCAATCCCAACTTCTCAATCCAGTCTTTCCTCAACCAGAGAAGTGGAGCTCCGTCATCGATCACCGTATTCGGAAATGCATACAACTTTCCATCAACTGTTGCAGATTGTAAGAGAGAATCTCCATAACTGTCATACATTTCTTTGATTGTATCTGTCGTACACTCCTCATAAGTTTCTGTCAGATCTTCGATCAGACCGGCTTCAATCAGGCGGAGCAGGTTATCTCTTCCTTTCACGACAAGCACATCCGGAATATCTCGATCTTCAATCGCTACATTGACTGCCTCTTCATAAGTATTACCATCCTGCAATTCAAAGACATCTTCATTCTGAATATTAAGTACTTCCTTCAGATATCTCGTATACGCATTGTTTTCGTACGTATTTCCCACCGGGAGATTCGAATTATTTGCTCCTGCAATCTTGCCAAGTGTATACGTGACTGTCTCAGGATATTTTCCAAGCGGCGTATGCATTGCTTCATACATCTGTTTTCTTTTCCCTTCAGCTGCTTCGCCTGCACCAGACTCACTTTGAGATGCATCTGACTGTTCCATCTGTCTTTGACTTTCTTTTGATTCAAAACAAGTTCCGCACCAAAGTATCATCAACAAAATTAATACAAGCTGGGCTGAAAGAATTCGCTTTTTCCTATCGTTTTTCATAGCACCTTTGCCTCCGTCTTCTTCGGAATTCGGATAAAGACTCTCGTTCCTTCTCCCGGAGTACTTTCTATCCTCATCTCACCTTTTTCTCCATAAAGGACATGGATTCTGTCACAGACATTTCGCACGCCATAACCGGACGACTGATAGGTCAGGATCTGATCTGCCTTTTCCTGCGTCATTCCTGCTCCGTTGTCCCTGATTTCAAAGAAAATATGCTCATTTTCTTCACGAATCGTCAGCCACAATGTTGGATCCTCATTATCTGACACATCGATTCCGTGATCGATTGCATTTTCTGCCAGCGGCTGCAGGATCAGCTTCGGTATCATATAATCATTAAGACCGTCTGAAATCTGTTCGACCACACGGAACTCGTTATCATGCATAACCAACTGGATCTTGAGGTATGCACGGATATTATCAATTTCTTTTGCCACCGTAGTCATTGTTTCACCACGATTCAGGCTTGTCCGATAATAGGTAGACAGTGCCAATGTTACATGACTGATTTCATCCTCCCCCGCTTCAATCGCTTTCCAGTTGATGATAGAAAGCGAATTGTAAAGGAAATGTGGATTGATCTGTGCCTGCAGTGCTCTCATCTCACTATTCTGAAGCTGGATCTTACTCTCATATACTTCTGAAATCAAATGGTTCATCTGATCCATCATGCGCCGGAACGACCGAATCAGCACACCAACCTCATCTTTGGACTTACTCTGCACCGTAACCTTGCGAAGTCCCATATTGATCTGGTTCATATTCTCTGTCAATAACTCCAGCTGTGACACCATACGGATGGAGAAAACATACCCTAAAAGGCTCAAAAGAAGAACACTGATTATAATTAATGGAATATTTTTAAGCAGAAGCTTATGGATTGCATTTTCACTTACCGCCTTCGGACGATAGATATAGAAATTCCATCCGGTATCTTTCATTGTTCTCTGTGAAATATAATACTTATCACTGATATCCTTAAGATTCTCAATATTCTTTGGACGGTATTTTTTATCCATAGAACAATCTGCATAAACAACAGTTCCGTTTTCATCCAGAATCATGCCACCAGTATTATCTGTAATCTGACTCATGAATGGACTAAGAACTTTTTCATAATCCAGACGCATCTCCAATACTGCTTTGATCGTATCATTATCGTAGAATTTTCGACTGGCAATGATTGATTTATTTCCCCCACGAGTAATGCGCCACTGCATCAGCGTTCCTTCATTCAGTCTGGAATACCACTGTTGATTCTCCGCTTCTGACATTGGAAGAAGTGTATCTCCATGTGGCACTTCTATATTGTCAGAATACAGCGTAATACTCCGAATCTCTTTGTGATAGATGGTCGGCATCTGAAGCAACGGATCTGCTACTTTCACATATTTCAAATATTTCTCATAATCTGATTCCATTTCCGTATCGAAAATATTCCTGAGACTTTGTGAATAGGATAAATAATCGACCAGATTTTCATAAATCTGTGACTGGTTCTCAATTGAGTTCACCGACTGCTCCAGTATTTTTTCCAGGTTATACTGTTCCTTTTCTCTCAGCTGATTCGTCATGCCATATTGCATAGAAAAAGCCAGGAATACAACCGGCACCAATCCTGCAATCAACATCAAAACTGACAGTTTCTTACGGAATTTCAGATTTTCAAATCGATGGAGCAGCTTCCGTATTTGTTTTTTCATCCGCCTCTGTTCCTTTCCTGCATGCTTCCGGTGTGTCTCCGAAAAATTCCCGGAAGCTTCTGCAGAAGTATGAGTTATTGGAAAATCCTACTTCTTTTGCAATTCCGGAGATCTTCATATTCGTTGTCTCAAGAAGTTCTTTCGCTTTTTCCATCCGCACTTCACGGATAAAGCGGTTCAGTGTCACTCCCGTTTCTTCTTTGAACACAGCACTCAAATATCCGGGAGAAAGAAATACCATTGCTGAAAGCGTCTCTGCTCCAAGATTCCTCTCCTGGTAGTGATGATAAATGTAACTTTTTACTTTCGTAATCTCTGAACGGAATCCGTCTTCCTGTTCCTGTATACAGTGTTCATATTCCTGAAGTGCTTCGTCTACTATAGTGATCACATCCTTCAGGTTTTTGCAACGATATAACCGATCCACTCTCTTCGAAAGCATTTTCTCATCCATTTCATCCATCTGATCAAGCAATTCTTTTAAAATTCCGGAAAATACAAACTTTACATACATATCTGAAAACTGCTTATTGGCACGGTATTTATCTTCCAATTTCTGAAAATCCTGACGGAGATGGGGCAGATCTTTATATTGAATATCATTCGTGATCTGTTCCATGATTTCAGAATCTTCTGCCGGGTCTGCTTTCTTCTCTTCCTGCTTTTCTCCGTGAAAAAATAAATGCTGATGTGGCTGGTAGAACTGCTCTTCTAGCATTCCTTCCAGGGCTTTAAACTCCTCTGCCAGATTCTTTCTATCCTCAATTTCTTTACTGACCGCAAAATAACATTCACTGTCAAACTGATGCGCAAAGAACCGATACATTTTCTCTACAACCACATGATAGTCTGTATACTTCTCCGCGAACAGAAAGATGGACTCATTTGAATTCAGATTCACATAATAAAATTCTCTCTGCACCTCTTCCTTCAGACTTGTCAGAAAATGTTCCTCCTCCGTCTCGAAAAAACCATTGGATGCACTGACAAGAACCATGCGCGAAAGCTGTGAAACATCGTCTTCTGTTTCATCCGTTAATTTCTCAAGTTGAACAAAATCCTCTTCTTTTCCCGAATATAGATATCTCAGGAAGAAGTATTTCTTCAGATAATCTTCTTTTCTGTTCTGCTGCTTTTGCTTCTCTTCCTTAGATGAGATATTTTCCATCACTCGTTGAAAGGTCTTATGAAATTCGTTCGGATCGACCGGCTTTAGGACATAATCCACGACACCATATCGCAGAGCCTCTCTCGCGTAGGAAAAATCATTATATCCGCTGAAAATCACGATTTCCATATCCGGATGATCTTCTCTTACTGCTTTTGTCAGTTCCAGTCCGTTCATGTAAGGCATCTTTACATCCGAAAATAAAATATCTACATGATTCGAAGCCAGTATACCAAGTGCATCCTTTCCATTCGCCGCTTCTAAAATCTGGAAGTCTCCTTCTCTTTTCAGCAGAAAACGGATTCCCCTTCTCTCCAGTTTTTCATCATCTACAATCAGTATTGTAATCATTCCCCCGCGCCTCCCACACGCTGACTTTGCAGTTTCAATGTTTTTTCAAACTTATTACTATTTCCTTTTTAACGTCCGAAAACAGCAGAGAGTAATTTCTCACTCTCTGCTGTCTTTTTATAATTTTCATAGTTCTATTTTAAGTCATCTTTCAGACAATGTCCACACTATCCTTTAACTGCTCCTGCCACAACACCTTCGATAATATATCTCTGGCAGAACAGGTAGAAGATGATGATCGGCACAATTGCAAGAACCAGAGTTCCCATCATTGCTCCCATATCAACTGATCCATATCCACCCTTCAGATACTGGACTGCCATCGGCACTGTCTTATATTTTCTCTGATCCAATACAAGTGATGGAAGCAGATAGTCGTTCCAGATCCACATTGCCTGAAGAATTGTAACAGTTACACAAGTCGGTTTTGCAATCGGAAGTACAACTTTGAAGAATGTCTGGATTGGTGTACATCCATCGATCATCGCAGCTTCTTCAATCTCCAGTGGAATGGATTTCATGAATCCGGTGAACATAAAGACGGAAAGTCCTGCACCAAATCCAAGATAGATCACAATCAGTCCCCATGGATTTCCCATATGAAGCATATTTGCAATCTTAGATAATGTAAACATTTCCATCTGGAATGGTACGATCATTGCAAACAGACAAAGCATATATAAGACTTTTGTGAACTTTGTCTTCACACGACAGATATACCATGCACACATGGAGCAGCATAAGATGATCACTGCTACAGATAAGATTGTGATAAACAAACTCCATCCAAATGCCTGAATCAATCCTGTCTGTTTAATACCACGGATATAGTTCTCTAATCCGACATACATCTTTCCGGTCGGTATCTCGAACGGGGCTTTACTGATATAGGCTTTTTTCTTAAAGGAGTTGATAAATACCAGTACGATCGGATACAGATACAGCAGACTGAGTACTGTAAAAATAACGGTTAATAATGTGCCATGTTTTACTTTTTTATTCATTACTGCTGCACCTCCTTTGATGTTGTCATTTTATTCTGAATTAATGCGATCACTCCTACAATAATGAAGAAGATAACTGCTTTTGCCTGTCCTACACCTTCCCAACCGGTTCTTCCATAGAATGTATTATAAATGTTCAGGGCAAGCATTTCTGACATCTTGTCCGGTCCACCGTTTGTCAATGCAAGGTTCTGGTCGAAAAGTTTGAATCCGTTTGTAAGTGTCAGGAAAGTACAGATTGTGATAGATGGCATAACCATCGGAATTGTAACATATCTTAAAAGCTGTACTTTATTTGCTCCGTCGATCTCCGCTGCCTCGATCAGCTCTCCAGGAATATTCTGAATACCTGAGATGTAGATGATCATCATGTATCCTATCTGCTGCCAGAGCATCAGGATAACTAATCCCCAGAAACCATATTTGGAAGAATATGTAAGTGTTTTCTGAAAATGTGCCAGAATACCGTTTAATAACAGCTGCCATACATATCCAAGTACGATACCGCCGATCAGGTTTGGCATAAAGAATACAGTACGGAAAATATTAGTTCCTTTAATCTTCTTTGTCAAAAGCATTGCTACCGCAAAAGCGAAAATGTTGATCAGTAATACTGTTACGATCGTAAATAATGCAGTAAACCAGAGAGAGTGAAGGAAATCCCCATCTCCCAGTATCTTTGCATAGTTGCCAAGTCCAATAAATCTGGCGTCTGTTACCGTTGTGAATTTGCAGAACGAAAGATATACACCTAACACGAATGGTGCAAGGAAACCTATCGTAAATGCAATCAGCGTCGGCAATACAAATACCGGAAAATATCTTTTTATTGCTTTTTGCATGTTCCTCTCCTCCTGTCTCTCTTTCTGTAAAAAGGTCTGTCTCTTTTTACACTTCTAATAACACACTTTCAGCCTGCCCCCGGTATTCTCGTTGGCAGGCTGCATGATATTTTCACTATTTCACAGCCTTTTTATCTGCCGGTCCTGTGAAAAGTCTTTTTTATTCATTTGCTGCTGCGTATTCTTCAGCCCATCCATCAACGAATGCTGTCTGTACACTATCCCATGTGCCTGTGCCCTGTGCATAGTTCAGAAGAGCACCACCAAGATTGTTCTTCCAGTTCTCAGATGGCATTGTTGTAAAGTTCCAGCTTACTGGTGTCTTTCCAGCCTCTGTGTACTCGGCATTTGCTTTTACAAGCGGGTTGTCCGGAAGGTAATCTGCGAATGTTGTAAACGGTGTTACGAATCCCATCTGATTTGCCAGCATGTCACGACCTTCGTCACTCTCAACTACCCATTTCATGAAATCAAGTGTTGCCTGAATATCTTCTTCAGAAGCGTTTTTATTTACACACCAGTAGTTCTCTGATCCTGTACAAAGTCCCTGGTTCTCTTCTCCGTCAACTCCGATGTAGATTGGAAGCATTCCCATATCTTCTTCTGCTACTTCGTTATCTTTGATATCATTGTAAGCCCATGTACCATTCTGATAGAATACTGCTTCACCAAGTGAGAATTCGCTTGCTGCGTCATCTCCTGTCTTAGAAGAGATCATAGATGGCTCACATGTAGAGTTGTTCAGATACAGATCCCAGATCTGTTTGTAGTTGTCAAGGTATGTTCCCTTGATAGCATCTGTACTATCAATTCCGTCTGCCTTGTACTCATAGTAAATTGGCAGGTTTGCAAGGTGAGTCTTGAATCTCCAGTCAGAAGAAGAATCCATTCCTGCTGAAGTGAAAGCTCCTTCTACTCCAAGATCATCTTTATGTGCCTGAATCTCTTCTGCAGCTGTCTTAAGTGCCTGGAAGTTATTCAGCTCATCGATGGATTTGATGCTTGCATCCGGCAGTTCGAAGTATTTGTTCAGAAGTGCTTTGTTGTAGATCAGACCATAAGTCTCAATAACATAAGCGATTCCGTCTACTGCATCACCATCTTTTAATACATAGTCATCAGACTCAACGTCTTTGTAAACGTCACTTCCTGAAAGGTCATAGCAATAATCCTTCCATGTAGCAAGTCCAACCGGTCCGTTTACCTGGAACAATGTTGGGGCCTCGTCTTTTGCCATCTCTGATTTCAGCTGTGACTCGTATGTTCCTGATGCAGCTGTCTGTACATCAACCTGAACACCAGTTTCATCTGTGTACTCTTTAGCAAGTTCTACCCACTGGTCAGCCTGCTCCGGTTTGAAGTTCAGATAATAAACTTTTCCGGATGACTTATCTCCTTTTGCTGTTTCATCTCCGCCTGATGTGCTTCCACATCCTGCAAGCATTCCGCCTGCCATTGAAGCTGCAAGTACAAGTGCAAGAATCTTTTTCTTCTTCATAATTGAATCCTCCTTTTATGATTACTTGTCTTTGTTTTTCTTGATGATGTTATTATAAGAAAAAGTTCCAAAATAAGATATAATAAAATTCCAAGAAACATAACACTATTTCAAGATTATTGTAATTTTTAAAGATTTTGTGTATGATACAAGAGTTCATAAAGAGTCAAATTAGAAAGGGTGTGTCTGTTTTTATGCTATCAGACACGACAGGATAGAAAAAGATGGATCGTACGATCAACTATCAGATAACAGAAGAAGCGGACGGCCTGCGTATCGAGCAGTTCCTGCGTCACCAGGGCTACTCCTACCAGAACATCACTCAGTTAAAAAAGATGCCGGAAAGCATTTTAAAAAACGGAGTCTGGGAATATATGCGTTCACTACTTGCTACTGGAGATCTTCTCACAGTACATATTCAGGAAAATGAAAGTTCACCGAATATTCCTCCTGTCGAACTGCCGCTTAGCATTATATATGAAGACGAAGATATCCTTGTTGTCAACAAACCTGCCGGAATGCCGATCCATCCATCACTGCATAATTATGAGAATTCTCTGGCAAATGGACTAATGTGGTATTATACAGAGCAGGGAAAGCCTTTTATCTTCCGCTGCACGAACCGTCTTGACCGTGACACTTCAGGACTGACTGTCATTGCCAAGCACCTGATCAGTTCCAGCATCCTCTCTTCCATGGGGGCTCGTCATGAGATTAAGCGTGAATATCTTGCGATCGTCCGCGGCAGTGTAACACCTCCATCCGGCACGATTGATGCTCCACTCGCCCGCACCGGCAGTTCCATGATTGAGCGAAAAGTAGACTTCAAGCATGGAGAGCGTGCAGTCACACATTATAAAGTTGTAGAAGAAAAAAACGGGCACAGCCTTGTCTCTCTCATCTTAGAGACCGGCCGTACCCATCAGATCCGTGTCCATATGCAATATTTAGGATTCCCACTTGTCGGTGATTATCTATATAATCCGGATATGGAATACATCCACCGCCAGGCATTACATTCCTGGAAGCTCTCCTTTATTCATCCGATCACAAAGGAGCCGATGGAATTCACAGCGGAATTACCGAAAGATATGAAGAATATTCTTATTTAAAGAACACTATGCGCGAAAACACTCCCCGCCACAAATCAGGGAGTGTTTTTCTATCTATTCTTATACACTAAGCTTCTTATCTGCCATCCATCCACTAAGTAAAAATACCGCTACACAGATTATAATATAGTATACAAGATATCCAACACCAAAGAATGAATTT
>ERZ827490.3558-NODE-3558-length-13882-cov-4.089390_pt1 | contig 13882 bp, 16 predicted proteins | sample MGYA00519770_ERZ827490 | MGnify/ENA primary metagenome ERZ827490 (study PRJEB31778, sample SAMEA3449324) | human gut metagenome | biome: human gut; feature: human-associated habitat; material: faeces | place: United Kingdom | collected 2010/2012 ...
TCAAGAACGTTCAGACCGGCGAGACCTTCTTCGTCGAGTGCGACAGCGTTGTCAACGGCATCGGCTTCGTTCCCACTCCTGTCGGCGGCAAGACTGCCTCCAAGAAGGTCAAGGGCAAGGAAACCATCTACCGTGTCGGCGACTGCGTCGCGATCGGCAACCTGCGTACCGTTATCTGGCGCGCATGGGACGTCTGCATGGCCATCAACGGCAACAACCAGGGCATCGAGAAGATCGTCGACATGATCATCTGATCCCACGGCAGACACGAAAGTATAAAATAAGAGACCTCCGCATGGCTTCGCCATGCGGAGGTTTTTTCGTGGGGGGGCAAGGCTGGGTGGTATCGTGAAGACACCCCAATTTAGCATTAACCTAGTATGCAGCCGAGTGGAGTACTTTATTCTGTGATTTGCCGCGTTTTCAGCCATTCATATCTACAAGAACCTTCATGGCATCGTGGCTTGCCTGACGGTCAAATGCATACGATGTCCTTTCGAGCGGCACGATCTCGTCGATAAGCGGCCTGGTTTTGAGACTGCCGTCGAGCATGCCGGTGAGTGCTTTGGAAATATCGCAACCGCTGCTATTTGTTATAAACAGATCCTTATACGATATGTAGGTGATGTTTACAGGAGAAAGAACTGAACTATCAGCTATCTCGCAAACCGTTCCGCCACTCCTGACTATCTTTAGCGCCATATTCAAACTTCCGGGGTATCCTGCACAGTCAGCTACCACACGTGCGGATGTTGCATCGCAACCCTTTATCCAGCCTGGCTCACCAATGAGTTTTGCTATCTGCTCGTAGCAGTTACCAAGTGAATTGTTGATGACATAATCTGCCCCGCGCTGCTTAGCAATAGTTTGGCTTCATCCGCCGTTCCTCCTTTGATATTCTGCAACCATTATATCGAAGAAGGCTGCCTGAATCGAATGTGTGGGTATAAAAAATCACCGAGAAAAGTCTGTAATAGACCAATCTCGGTGATTCTCTGTTTGCCCTTGCTACGCCTGATAACTTTGTTTGAATATTACTTCGTTATCAGCCCACAGCAAACGAGCTGTCGGTTTTTGAGCAAAGCGTACTTAGCTCCGACGTGGAGAAGAACCCCAATAATACAAAGTTCGGATACTTTTGGGGTCACAGCTGAAAATGCGGGGTCACATCTTTGACTTTGATTTGGCCGCACTTTTTACGATCTCCTCCGCCTGCCGCTGGGCATGAATCATTCTACTCTAAGAGCATTCAGTTTTTCAATTGCGCCAGTAATCGTATTGAAAAGCAGTATGTACTCTCTTGTCGTTATCTCCATGTTCTCACCCTTGAAGGACACGATAGCACAGAGTTGATGTGAAACATGTCGAAGCATGCAAAATGCTATTTCGGATTGTGCAAAAAAGGCCCGCATCTCTACAGGCCATAAAATATGCATTCCGCAGAATCATTTCGTTGATCTCACCCAGCACCTCCGGCGTCAGCCGCTTGCGGTAGTACACCATCAGCGACGGATCAAAAGGCAGCTTTTCATCATCATAGCCAAGATGCCCGCAGAAGTACTGCAGGTACGGGTTCTCCTGTATCTGAAGTGCAGTCTCCTCGTCGGAGTAGCCATACTCCGCTTGGATAATGCAGGCTCCCAAAGCCAGGCGCAGCGGCTTGGCCACATTGCCTTTGCGGTTGGTAAACAGCGCGGCGTACCGTTTCTCAATCTCCAGCCAAGGGATCGTCTGGGCTTTCCTGACCCAACGGTTGCTTTCTTTCAGGTTCATGCCAACCGGCTGCTTGAAATCCGCCAGACTTGATCTGGCCGTTGCTGTAACGATACATGGCTGCCCTCCAAGTGCAAGGTTTTTGCCTGATTTTCGCTGTTTCCCTTGCACTTATTATACCACATATGGACTTCTATGTCTTGAGATACAAGGCCTTTTCCATTATTCAGTAGACATTATTTAGACTGAAAGAGGTCTATGTATATTTCAAATAATAAGCAAGCCCGCATTGGATTGATGGTGCACTCCAATGCGGGCATATTTTTATAGGAATGATTGTCTCAAGGAAAAATAAAAATCAGCAGATGCGTTATGTTTTGCTTGCTAGTAGCAATCTGTAATCAGGTGATGCAGAAACAGTTCCTGCATATTCAGCTTTTTGCCCTTTTTGTAGATTAGGCAAACCGGCAGAAGAAACTCCTCGTCCTCTAACGGCAGAATTTTCAGGTTATGTCGGTCTTCTTCAGTTACATCGTTGAGAATTATTCTTGCTCCGAGCTTAGGATTTGCGGAAACAACATCAATAATCTGACGCGGACGATCTGAACTGAAAGCAATGTTCAGAGGTATATTTGCTTCACTGAACATCTGACGAAGCTTCATACCGGGACGGCAGCGATCATAGGGGATAATTAACGGAATATTCGCAAGCTCTGCAAGCTTAATACTGTTTTTGGCTGCCAGAGGATGCTGTTTGTTTACTATAAAGACCTGATTATAGTTATCAAGCTTGGTAACTTTGAAGAGCGTTTCATCGCAATCGCCGTAAACAATGGCTAAATCGGCCTCGTCGCTGAGAATCATATCTTCGCATACACAGGTGAAATTTTCGGTGGTGTGTACGGAGATATCATCTGTACCGAAAATCAGAAGTTGCTGTAAGGAGCTGGGCAACCTGGAAAGAAGATTAAGTGTGCAGGCTATGTGGATTTCCTTTTTTAAGCCTTTTGAGCACAGGGAATATATATTATCCACATGCCTTAACGCTGCCTCCGCCTCAGTTTTGAATTGCTGACCAATTTCAGTCAGTATAAGTCCGGAAGATTTCCTGTAGAACAGATCGCATCCGAGCTCGTCCTCCATGCGGCGGATTGCAAGGCTGAGACCCTGCGGAGACAAATGCAGTTTTTCTGAGGCTTTTGACATACTGCCGCAGCTGCATATTTCTATAAAATACCGCATCTGGTTAATGTCCAAGTTATTGCCCCCTATCATTTTTATTTACTTTTTAAATAATAACACAACAAAAATATTATGCAAGCAAATTACTGTTTACCCATATTAAAGTTTTTGTTGCAGGCAATTAGTTTTTGTTTATCTTTAATTTTTCTCTTTAATAACATGAATACAAAAATACATATGAATAATAGCTGTTTGTTGTGAAAAATAGCTGACAGCTATACAATAAATACATAAAACAGAAAGGTAGAATGCGCTATGAATAATTACCGCAGTGAATATAATTCCAAGCTGATAAAAAAAGAGCAGATATTAAAGCTGCTGAAAAAGGGAGACCGCCTGATGTGCCACGGCGGAGAGGTTTCTATCCTCAGCTTCCTCGACGAAAATATTGATGCACTTCCGGGAATTGACGTTTATACCATCTTTAATCTTACCAGACCTTATGGCTTCCTTGACAATACCCATAAAGACAAGCTCTATCACTATGCCGGATGGTCAACTCCTCCTGTCAGAAAGGCAATGGAAGATGGTTATGCTCCTGAAGTAATAATTACGCACTTCAGTGATATCGACAATTATGTGCGCGTGCGTGTAAAGCCTAATATCCTTGTGTGTCAGGCGACGCCAATGGATGAGGATGGATTCTTTACCATGGGCTACAACAGCCTCGGTCACAGAGCGGGCATTGAAATAGCAGACAGAGTTGTTGTTCAGGTGAATTCGAAGCTTCCTAGAATTAACGGCGACTGCAATAAGGTGCATATCAGCGAAGTGGCCGCTATTTACGAAGAGGACACCGCTCTTCAAACTGCCACGCCGGAGGTCCATTCTGCGACAGACTATAAAGCCGCAAGCTTCATTGCAGAACGTATCCCAAACGAGGCTACTATTCAGTTCGGCGTTGGACGCGTACCCGACACAATAGGCGAGCTGCTCACAAACCATAGAAATCTCGGCGTACACACAGAGCTCTTCTCCCAGTCCATGATGGAGCTCATGAAATCCGGTGTAGTTACCAACACTCACAAGACACTTATGCCGGGAAAGAGCATATTCGCCTTTGCTGGAGGCATGCGAGCAACGCAGGAAATTTACGATTTTGTAGACGGCAATGAGAACATTGAAATGCGCACCGTTTCCTGGGTAAACGATCCCAGAGTTATAGCCCAGAACGATAAGTTCATTTCAGTCAATGCCGCACTCGCTATAGACCTTACCGGCCAGGTATGCTCTGAAACCTTGGGCATTAAGCCCTACAGCGGCTGCGGCGGACAGCTGGACTTTGTAAGAGGTGCAAAATGGTCAAAGGGCGGCCAGTCTTTTATAGTCATCAATTCCATTGTAGAGAAAAAAGACGGGACCAAAATCTCCAAAATTGACCTTACTCTTCCTCTCGGCTCCACTGTTACTACCCCGAGAGCGGATGTTGACATGATAGTAACCGAATACGGCGTGGCGGAGCTGCGCTACAAGAGCCTTGCAGAGAGAGCAAAAGCACTTATTGCTATTGCTCATCCCGACTTCAGGGATGAACTCACATTCAAGGCAAAAAAGACAGGGTATTTTATTTAGTTAAATAAAATTATAGAAAGGAAGAATGTGCAAATGAAACAGATCAGAATGCACGGCGTCGGCGGGCAGGGCGTTGTTACAGGCGGCGAAATACTTTCAAATGCTTTCCTGCTCGAAGGAAAGTACATGGCTGTAATGCCCTCCTACGGTGTCGAACGCCGAGGCAGCGACGTTACCGCTTTTGGCCGTCTGTCTGATGAACCTGTACGCGAAAATGGCCTTACTTATGAGCCGGATTATCTTTTCCTCTTGGATCCCTCTCAGATCTCAAAGCAGAAATCCTACGAAGGCTTCCCCGAAGGCGGTGTAATCATAGCCTGCGGTACGGATGTAAACGCTGTTATGGCTATGGGTGTCAAGCCGTCGAAGGTTATTATGGTAGACGGCATCAGGATTGCCTTTGAGGTCAACGGCAACAACCTTACCAACATGGTAATGTGCGGAGCCTTCTGCAAGGCTGAGGAACTGAAACTCGAAGATGCTATTAAGGCAATGGAAAACAATTTGCCCAAGAACTTCGTAAAGACCTCTGTGCTTTCATGTCAGAGGGGCTATGATGAGTCCACTGTCTACGAGTTTGACTACAAGGCCAGCGGAGAAAAGCGCGAGCCTTGGTGGAATCGCAAGGTGCTTGAGTGCAAAACTCCCGATAAGCCCGAGTATGAATCACTCTGGGGTAATTATGAGAATGCCGACGAGCTCATCACTCTTCCCACCGGCTCATGGAAGATTACCCGTCCGGTATTTGACCACGAAAAATGCATCAAATGCGGCATCTGCGCCACTTTCTGCACTATTCAGTGCATAAGTAAGAGTAAGGATAGCTATTATCAGGCAAATCTCAATTACTGCAAGGGATGCGGTGTCTGCGCACATGAATGTCCTAAAAAGGCAATTACAATGATGCTGGACTCACAGTTCAAGGACTAAAGGGAGGTAAAGCAAATGTTAAAAGTACTTTCCGGCAATAAGGCTGCCGCATACGCTGCAAAGCTTGCAAAAGTAGAAGTTGCAGCCGTTTATCCTATAACCCCGCAGACCCAGATCAGCGAAGAAGTCTCCAAGTTCGTCGCGGATGGCAAGCTGGACTGCGACATTATCGAGGTCGAAGGTGAACACTCCGTCATGAGTGCCATTACCGGTGCAGCTGTCGCAGGTGCGCGCGTCTTTACCGCAACATCTTCCCTCGGGCTGGCATATATGAACGAGCCTATGATGTTTGCGGCTGGCATGCGCGTTCCCATGGTTATGGTCGATGTTACACGTGAGACCTCCGCTCAGCGCGGTATCAGTACCAGCCGTCAGGATGCTGCCTCCACCAGAGACTGCGGCTGGTTGGAAATCGACCCCGCAGATTCTCAGGAACTCCTTGACTCCATTCTCATGGCTTATAAGCTCTCCGAAGATCCCGAGGTCCTGCTCCCCACAATGGTTGTAAGTGACGGCTTCTTCATGTCTCACCTTTATGAGCCGGTGGATGTGCCCGATCAGGAGCTCGTGGACAAGTTCCTCGGCACCGCAAAAGAAAAGAAGCGCACTCGCTTCTCCGACAGTGAGTCCATGCAGTTTGCCCTTTCCTTCAGCGGCAAGCCGTATATCCAGTATCGTTATCAGACCCTCAATGCTATCGATAATGTCAAGAATATTTTCCCGAAGGTCGAAAAGGAATTTGAAGAGCTCTTCGGCAGAAGCTACGGCGGCATGGTCGAGGAATACAAGACAGAAGATGCTGAGATCCTTCTTATGACCATCGGCTCCATGTCCGGCATGGCAAAGAACGTAATCGACGAGGCACGCGAAGCCGGCATCAAGGTCGGTCTTGCACGTATCCGTATGTTCAGACCCTTCCCGAAAGAAGAGATCGTTCGCATCTTCAAGGGCAGGAAGGCTGTCGGTGTCATAGACCGCAGCATTGCGCTCGGCTGGAATTGCGGCACTGTATATCAGGAAGTTAAAGCAGCAATTTCAGGACATGAGGATATGCCCAAAATGCTCAGTTTTATTGACGGTATATCCACTATGGATATCACCCGCGAGCATATTGAGCTTGCAGTCGGCATGACAAGAGACGCCGGTAACGGTGAGCCGGTTAAAGAAGTCAACTGGCTGAGTTGGGAATAAGAAAAGGGGGATATTATAATGGAAAATAAGATTGAATTGTCTCCTGGTCTGCATATGTGTGCCGGCTGTGGCCTTGAGCTTGTAATACGTGTAGTGTATGATGTGCTCGGAAACGATTTTATTGAGTTTGGCGGTCCCGGTTGCTGCCTGCTGACTTGCAGAAATACGGCTCCTTGCTACGGTACGCTTTTTACTAACATGGCTCCCAGTGCATCTGGTGTTTCCCGCGAGCTTATCCGTCAGGGCAAGGAGACCACCTGCCTCTGCGTAGGCGGTGACGGTATGTTCTCCGATATTGCTTTCGGCAATCTGACTGCCGCTGCTGAACGCGGCGAGCATCTGCTGGTTGTATGCTATGATAACGAAGCATATATGAATACCGGTATTCAGCGCTCCTCCAGAACTCCTGAAGGCGGTTGGACAAATACAACTCCTGCCGGTAAAGCTGCCCACGGCAAGAAGAACAGCCAAAAACCCTTCGCAATGATGCTTGCAGAAGAGAACATTGCCTATGCAGCTACCTGCTCTCCCGCATATATGAAGGACTTCCGTACAAAGATTGAAAAGGCTCGTGAGGCCTCCAAGCACGGCTTTGCATTCCTGCACATTCTGGCTCCCTGCCCCACCGGCTGGAAGAGCAAGCCCGAACTCATGGTACAGCAGTGCCGTGATGCGGTTCAGACAAACTACTTCCCGCTTTGGGAGGCAGAGTACGGCGAATTCAAATTTACGGTCAACGTGAAGGACCCCAAGCCTGTAACCGAGTTTACCAAGACGCAGAGAAGATTTGCTCACATGACCGAAGAACAGATGGCAAAGCTTCAGGACGATGTAAACATCAATTACGACCATATCGCAAGACTCTGCAAGTAACACTACAGAAAGTATTAAGCTTCTGAGAGAAAACGGCAGAAAGGAAACTTATTATGAGTAAATCAAAAAAAATAGGTCTTAGCTTCAGTGCTGGCAAAATAATCCTTATAATAATCGCAACCATTCTTATGTTTGGCTCCCGCTATGTTCCAGTTGCCGGTCTCCCCGAATCCGGTGTTCAGATACTCGGTATCCTCATCGGCGGTATGATTTTGTGGCTCAGCATGGGCGTCGGCTGGACAAGCCTCTATGTTCTCTTTGCACTCAGCACAGTTCCTATTCTCGGCGCTGCAAAGGTGTGCACCACCTCCTTCGGTAATGCAACCACAGTCCTCATGCTTTATTGTTTCATGATTGCAGCCTGCCTTACCAAGAGCGGCTTTGCACGCAGAATTGCAATCGTGCTTATGACCAACAAGCTTTCCCGCAAGAGTCCCTGGTATACCGTGCTTATGTTCTTTATGGCATGCTTTATACTCGGTCTCTTCCTCCCGTCCTCAGGCTCTATCCTTGTTACTCTCCCCATCATGGATGCAATCCTCGGTGAAGTAAATCTCGATAAGTCTAAGAAGCCTGCTGTCGGTGCAATGATGACACTCGGCGCTATCATAGCCGGACAGCTCGGCAACGGTTCTACTCCTATTTCTCACGCAATGACCATTCAGGGTATGGGTCTTTACAATCAGTACACCGGCAACAGCATTGACTTCTTTACCTTCTGCGGCGTTCTTCTTCCCGTAGTTGTCGTCTGCCTTCTCGTCTACTGGCTTATCTGCAAATACATCTGGAGACCCGATGTATCTTCCCTTAAGAATGTTGACTTTGACAAGGTGGAAGGATCAATAGGCCAAATGACCCAAAGAGAAAAATGGTCTGCGATCATTTACGGCTGCGTCATTCTTCTTTGGATGCTCCCCGGCCTCTTCAAGTTTATCTCTCCCAACGGTCTTTATCCCATATTCAGCAAAATTCACAACACCATTCCTCCTCTCATCGGTCTCATCCTTATGAACCTTATCACCATGGAAGACGGCCAGCCCATACTCAAGTTCAAGGATGCTCTCAACAATGTAAACTGGGGTACCATCATCTTCCTCGGTGCTATCATGAGCCTTGGCGGCGCTGTATCCAATGCTGATTCCGGTATCTCTGCATGGCTTACCGGAGTGCTCTCTCCCGTATTCAGCGGCATCAGCCCCAGTCTCTTCCTGTTCCTCATGGTTGCAGTCGGTATCTTTATCACCAACTTCACCTCCAACGCAGTTGCAATTGCAGTTATGATGGCAATCGCAATGCCCATATCCATGGGTGTTTATGGTGACAGCCTCAACTCCATGGCTGTTGCTATCCTGGTCATCAACGCAGTACAGCACGCATGGGCAACTCCTCCCGGAACTCCTTCCGCAGCAGTCTCAGCCGACTACGGCTGGCTTGATCTCGGCAGAATGTTCAAATGGGGCATGGTTGTTGCTTTCGTCAACATGCCTATCGTATACTTCCTCGGCAGCACACTTGCAAAGCTCCTCTGCAAATAAAACAATAATCGGCAGTACATAATTACATCGGGGAGCAGGTTTCCTGCTCCCTCTGTAAAGAGTGAGGGATATTATGAAAATGGCAATTATCGGTGCTGCCGGTGGTTTGGGTTCCGCTATAGCTTTGACCGTCGGACAAACCGGACTCATGGAAGAAATAAAGCTTATCAATATCGAAAAAATGTAGTAGAAACTCATGTAATGGACCTTTATCAGGGCCTTTTGGATGATACGCATACACAATTTACTGTGGCAGATTATCACGACATCATTGATTGCGAAATAGTTGTAATTACTGCAAGTGTTCCGTATAATCCCGAAGTAAAAGACCGTAGCGCCAATCTGAAGCTCAATTACAGCATAGTCAGCAGTATCTGCGACAGTATGAAGCCTTTTCTCAAGGAAAATGTAATAATAATTACAGGTACAAACCCCATTGAGATATATACATATGCCTATCATAAGCTGCTTGGTATAGACAGAAGCAGAGTAATCGGCTTCTGCGCTCCGGATACCATACGCATGAAATGGGCTATTGAAGAAATCACCGGCATTCCGTACGCCTCAATTGATGCGTGGTGCGTCGGAGAACACGGCAAAGCAATAAGGCTTTACGATCAGGCTACTGTTAATGGCAATCCCTTAGTGCTTACCGATGAACAGAAGGCAATAGTGGAAAAAATGAATGTGGAATGGTTTGCTCACTGGCAGAGCATGAAGAGCGGGCGTACCACAACATGGACTTCGTCTATTCACATAACCAAGATAGTTGAAGCGATAGTGAAAAACACGAATAAAGTATTTCCGGCTGCTGTTGTACTCAACGGTGATTTTGGGATAACTGATGTGGCAATGGATATGAAGTGCCGCATAGGGAAAGACGGAATTGCCGATGTGATTGATCCTGATTTTACGGATGAGCAGTTGGCAGAACTTAAAGAGACAGAAACAAGAGTGAAGATCATGGAAGCTGCAATAGGGCTTCTGTAAAGTGAGGTTTTCTTTATGAAAATAGCTATGATAGGTTCCGGCGCTGCCGGCAGTGTATTTGCATCATATCTCCGCAGGGGCGGAGCAGATATGACGCTTGTTGATGTGTACAAGGCACACATGGACAAGGTTGCCGCTGATGGCATGACTTTCCGTATTGATCCTGATCAGTCTTACCACCTGGACGGCTTTAAGACGGCATATTCCGCAGACGAAATCGGAATTATGGATGCGGTAATATTCCTTACGAAGGCTACTCAGCTTGAAAATGCCATCATTGGTGCAGCCCCGTGCATAGGACCCGAAACCGTTGTTATCTCTCTGATCAACGGTCTTGGTAATGAGGACAAGCTCCTGAAGTACCATCCTGCCAACAGATGCATGATAGGCTCCGGCTCCATAGGAACAGTTCTCGATGGACCGGGTATGTGCACCTCATATCCAAACGGAGGCGTAGTAGTAAACTTTGGTACTATTGAAACTTCTTCACGCAGCGTCGAAGTTGGCAAACAGCTTGAAAAGTACTTCAATGAGGGCGGCGCAAAGGCTGTATTCCGCGAGGATATCCTTCCTCTTGTCTGGTGGAAGGTTATCAAGAACAGCTCCCACAGCCCTGTCAGTGCAGTGCTTAGACTGAGCATTGGCGATACAGACAGATGCCAGTACGGACGTGAACTGTATAACAGAGTCATCCGCGAAGGTGTAGCTGTCGCAAAGGCTAAAGGTATTCAGATCATGGATGCAGATGAGTTTATTGCCCATGACCATGAACAGTGTCTGGAAAACGGACCGTATGTAAACTCCATGACTCAAGATGTCTGCTGGAAAAAGCTGCCCACTGAAGTTGATATGCTTTGTGGAGCTCTTTCCGAGCAGGGTAAACTCGTAGGAGTGCCAACACCAACCTGTGATGTCCTGACACTCATTATTAAGTCCATCGAGCGCAACTATGATAATCAGCTTAAGGATAAACCCGTGTAATTGCATCCAAAATTAAACTCCTTAATTATACTGCATGGTAATACAAAAGGCCCTCGACCATCGACATCTGCTGCCGGTGACCGAGGGCCATGCCTTTTCGTATATTACGCCTTCGGCTTCATCTCCAATATCTCCAGTCTGCTGATACGGTGAGCCGAGCAACTCCCAAAGATCAAAACAGAAATCATGCCCATTATCTGTCCAGTTCCAGATTATCGGGCTTTCTCCAGCACGGGTAGGATAGTCATTCCCGATTTTTCCTATAGGGAGGGCCATCTCGTTCCCAGCAATCATTCCATTACGAAAAACATACATATGAAGTCCTCCACCAGCTGTTAAGCCTAATCCCTGTGACAATATCCGTAATACCAGCACTCATACGGATTGCTGCACTGGTCACCGGGTTCCATTTCTATTTCTTCTGGCTGCTTTTGCATCCGATTTAGGTCCCAGATATGATCGTTGATCCATTTGTAATAGCTTTTTGCCTCAGCAGTGACATCAACAGGGACGAAGGGATTCTCTTCATCAGGACCATGAATAACGATATACACTTTACCGATCTTCATTTTACATCGTGCCATGATGTAATACTGGAAGCCAGCATCCTTTACAAACTGAGGGTATACTTCCGGTGCGTTTTTGACCTCATAGAAGTCATACCCCGTATCCGTTTTGCGGAGAATGTCAACCGCACAGTAATTGTTGTAATTGGAAAAAGCTGCTTCGCAAATGACTGGAGTTCCGGCTTCCAGATGCTCCTGCGTTCGCTGCAGCATTGCGGCCTTGTCCGGGATCGTGGTTCCAGGCCGGTAGACTGTCATCTCTTCATATGGGCCAAACATGCCCATCGCTCGATCGCCAAAATCGTTGCCCGCATCAAGCTTGGCTTGTATCTCCGGAGGGATTACTATTAGACTGGGCTTGTGTTTGTCCAGCCATAGCATTTTCGGGCACTGCATGCCGCGCATGAAATCAGTTTTTGTAATTGCCATTATTCAAATCCAGGTATAAGGAGCTGTTCTCCGCCATCTGCAGGCCTTGACACAGTTTCTGCTTTTTTTATTCCGTCACTTTCGCTCTGTTCAGGATTACCATCCCAGGCGTCATCTATAGGGATACAACCTAATCTAATCAGTTCTTGGTTTCCATCATACTCCGGCTTGTTCCAGCAGAAAGAAGCGCACCATCCATTTCGAAGGTTTTCATTTGCACCAGTCCAGGTTCCACCCTTTTTTTCAGAGCGAACAATAACTGTTCCAACAGACTGGGCATAAATAAACTTGTTTCTGGCCATAAGGTTTCCGGCAAAGAATCCAGCATCAGGATTAACAAACGAAAGCAAAAGAAGCTGGCCATTTTGAATTGCTTCCAACAGGGCAGAATTTTTCATTCGCTTTATCATCGAATCGCCTAAATACTCGATTGCAAAGCCTCCAGAGTTGATCGCCGTTTCAGAAGATACTGTATCAACACCTTTAGCTCCACCGGAAACTACTGCATATTGATTGCCGACTGTTTTTGATACGGTATCGACGGCAAATTTTGCATCCTCCGGAGAAACCTTGCGTGAACCGACATATCCTACAGCCTTTCGATGTAATATTGACATATCGCCTGCACAGTAGAATAGTGGCGGGCAGCTGCGTTTCAGCTTTTCTTTCAGCTGCTTGGGATACTCATCGTCTGCCCGGGTAATGATATGAATCCCTTTCGCTTCATAATCAGCAATCTCAAAAGCGAGACTGGCACTTCTTTCAAGCAACCGGGTCATTCTCTGGGCGCTTTCCGGAGTCTCACCGAGAATCTCAATAAAATCTTGCGCAGAAAATGACAGCAAGTTTTCGGGAGCAACCCCGATTTCCAGCATTTTGGCTGCAAGTGCACTCCATTCACTCGGCTCGAGTGGGCGTACGTCTTTGCCAACGCATAGATGACTGCAGAAAGTACTTATAGCTTTGGCATTGTTAGTCATCGTCTTCATCATCCTTTCCGCCACTTCCGGCATCTGCAAGAGCCAAGGGGAATACTCTTTCACAGCCTGCTTGCCCTAGCAGTGCGCCGCAAACGGCTAACGTCAAGCCAGAATCGACCATGTCATCAACCAGAATAACACTGCTGGGCATGCTATCTGAGGGGAGGGATTCAAATGATTTGTAGGCGTTTTCAAACTGATGCGATGTATTGTTTAGGTCTTTCTGGTGTGATCGATTTGTTTTCCTTGGTTAGAGATTGTGCTGCTGTGGCAATGATCGCTTCTGCCACAGCAAGATCGGTCAGATATGGCCGCACTGCATCCTCGCCCACAATGACAGGCATCCGATCGTGTATTTCTGCCATACTCTCGTTTGCCTGTCTGGTGAGGATTACAAATCTGTACTTACCGTCAATGATCTTATATAAGCCGCAGAGATATAAAACGGACGACGAGCCCACGCTGAACAGATACTTTGTTTTGTCTGAGCTCCATTCATAGAACCCTGTGGCCGGGAGGATGACCCGCTGCTCTTTCAAGCTATCAGAAAAGGTCTTTTTCTCCGCCGCCGTCTCGCCACGCGCATTGATCAAAAGCTTTCCGTCCTGGAATCCGGGAAATCCAAAGATGGCCGGGACCGGAACGATCTTGTCTCCCCGTGCAATCATGGCTGGAGCTGTATCTCCGGGAAAGATGTCCCCAGTCTTATATTCGCCTGGATACTTCCGCTCCATCACACTGATGAGGGCGGACATTTTTTCGTCGGGATTATCTGTACTGAAGTTGTAGCTGCCACACATGGGCATCACCGCCTATTGAACTTTTACTGCCCTCAGGTGATCCGGAAGAGAGCCAACAACGATCAGCTGGTTGGCATCAT
>ERZ827490.3559-NODE-3559-length-13876-cov-3.015990_pt1 | contig 13876 bp, 10 predicted proteins | sample MGYA00519770_ERZ827490 | MGnify/ENA primary metagenome ERZ827490 (study PRJEB31778, sample SAMEA3449324) | human gut metagenome | biome: human gut; feature: human-associated habitat; material: faeces | place: United Kingdom | collected 2010/2012 ...
GGCGGGTCAGGAAGACCACTGCGAATGCGCCAGCCAGGACGACCATCAGAGCATAAGGAGCGATGGTCATGATGACGCCGGTCGCAGGATTAGCATCTGCATTGTTTGTAAATTCGACGCTCTTATCTGCAGAAGTCAACTGAGTAGCATGCTTCATATCGCTACTATCGCTACCTGCCACAGTAGTCGTATAGCCGGAATAATTATCTTCCTTTACCTCATATGTATCCTTTGCCTGAAGGTTCGGAACAACAATCTTTTCACCATGCTTTAATTTGAACTTACCATTTTCATCGGTAGTCACGGTTCCAGTCTTACTACCGCTAGAGTCAACTTTATCATAAGTCTTATTTGCTTGTTTAACACCATTGATCTTCAGTGTGAAGTCAAATTCCTTGTTTTTATTGCCAAATTTACCGGTGACAGTCTTCCCAATGGTCAAATTAGCAGTATTCACATAGGAGTTGACAAAAGTGCCGTCTACTTTTGCCGAACCATCTTCATTGACAAACATATACTTGGTCTTGGTGCCATCGCCATACACATAAACTGCAAGTCTTTTGCTTCCGCCAGTATAGCTAACACCCTCTACATTGCCAGCAACTTCACTAATTGTGAAATAGTAGATGCCAGGATCAAGACCGTTATCATTAACAGTAATTGTTGCGTCCTTCTCTACGTATTCTTAGTAATATCGCTTTCTGCAGGAGTAAAAGATACGGAACTGACAGTGACAAACGGATTCTTCTCAGAATCATAGGGATTAGTCACACCAGCAGATGCACCATCATTTGCTACCGTAAAACTAAAAGTAGCAGTGGGAGCATAAGTATTGGTTGCCTTATTGACTCTCTTAGTCAATTTCGTTGCATCAATCTGTTCTTCCTGCTGCTGATTATCACCAGAATCAGTCGCATCAACTGCAGAAGCATTCACAGCAAAGACAGAGACTGCCATTGCCAGAACCATCGCCAATGCACCCAGGCGACGGATGGTCTTCTTCAACATTGTTCATTCATCCTTTCCATTCAAAATCGCAATTTTTCCATTCAACGCGTCTCCCAACTCCCTCCGCTCCCTCACGCGGTTGGGCTGGGATCCTCTTATTACCACAAGGCACATCCGTCCATGATGCTTTGCACGGGCGCCTTATAATAACCTCTCTCCTGCCGCTCCCCTTACAGGTTGGAACGGCGCAGTACGGTGATCACTTTCCCTTTCAGCTCGCTCCGGCGCACGGGGCCGTAATATCTGCTGTCCTTGGCTCCCTCTCGGTAGTCGCACAGCACGAAATACTCGTCGTCCGCCAGGGTCACTGGATAGGTCACGTTGTCATCGTATCGGGGGGTACTATAATAGATGTCGTTCTCTAACACGACACTATCATTGATCTTCAAGGTAGCTTCCTTCGTAATCTCCACCGTATCACCTGGCTGGGCGACGATACGGGCGACATACTGGGTGCCATCCTTTTCCAGCACGGCGATGTCCTGGGTGTGCCAGGTGGAGGCCATGCGGTAGTAGAGCATCAAGTCGCCGGCGCTGAGGCGGGGGGACATATCCCCGTTGGGCATGGGGGTCAGTCCAAAGACGAACCCGAACAAAACCCACAGCATGAGCACCATGATGACCAGCCGCTGGAGGAAGGATGTGACGTTCCTTCGGTTCCGTAGCTGTTTGCGACGGGCGGCGATGACCTGCTCTGGGGTCAACACCTGGGGTACTCCGTCCGTCGGGGTCTTGCGACCCCGACTGGGACGGGTTTTGGTTGGTTTGGTGTGTTTTCCGATGCCCATAGGTCACCGTTCCCCTTTCAGGCGGCGAATCTCTGCGTCGCGCTCATCCAGGAGCGCCTGGTAACGCTCGGCCTGGGCATCGAAGGCGGATTGATACTGGGCTTGCAGCTCGTCCAGCTTGTGCCAGACGTTGGCCTCATCCACACCGCCGATGATTTTTTTCCGGAACTTTAGTTCCTTCAACCATCCGGCGATCTCCTCCATGTTCTTCGCCGACATCAGCGATTGCGTCTGCGGCGGCTGTACACGAAGTACACGCCTGCGCCAGCGGCGAGGACGACCATGATCGCGTAGGGCGCGATGGTGGTGGTGATGCCGTTGGGGGGCTGGATGGTTTTGGTGTTGGTGAAGGTGATGGTGGTGGGAGCGGTTACCGTGGTAGTGCAGGCACTACCATTGTTCTTGTCCCCATTGTTCACCTTGTAAGAGGTGGTGTAACCATCATTGCTGTAATCGTTTTCGCTTACCGTGAATTCTGTGCCATACTTCACGCCAGTGAACACTTCCGTTCCCTTATCTTGCAGTTCGAACGGAGTCCCATTATGTGTGAAACTAAATTTCTTGTTCGTGTCACCCATGTTGCCGGTGACTTCCTTCTTCACAGTGACATTGAACGTCTTGATCTTGTATTTGTTGGTGATCGTAACTTGTCCCGCCTTATTCGAGGTCAAAACTGCTTCACCCTTAGTAACTGTGCTGTTATCGAACTCATAGCCGGTCGGCTCTGCACTACGTTCCGTTTCAGTCACTGTATACTTGCCAACAGGAAGCCCCTTGATTGTGATGGAGCTCGTGCCTGGAATCAGGACGGATGCCTTGCCGTTAGTAAAGGTTACTTTTCCATTGGAGTTAGCAATAGCATAGTCTCCGTTTGCATTTACTCCTTCAGCCGCAGATACCTCAAAAGTATAAGTAATGTTGCTTACATCCAACGCATGTGCAGAATCCCCGCCCTCGACCGCTTTCGTAATGGTCAAGTCTTGGGTTGCTTTGGTGTAGGTGTTGGTGAAGCTTGCGGTTTTGATCTCACCCTTGCTGATAGTGCCCGAATCGCTGACCGGAGTCGTTACAACATCATAACCTTCAACCTTTGCACTATCTGCATCTTCGGTCACAGTATACTCTGTGTCGGGAGACAGGCCGGTTGCGACGGTTGCGCTGGCGGTATAAGTGCCGTTGACGTTCTTCGTTCACTTTGTAAGCGTAGTGTTCTGTTCCTCTTCATCGTTCAGCTTATACTTGAAGGTCAGCTTGTCTTCCAGTGCCTTAACTTGCTCATCTGTCAAATCATCAGCTACGATAGTCTTCTTAATTACCAGAGCACCGGGGGTCAGCTGGATAACGGGCTTATCATAATCAACCGTTTTGCCTTCCTTGCCATTATGGTACTCAAGGATTGCAGCATCATTACAATAGAAGCCATTTTCTCTATTGTTCTCTGCATGAGTGCCAGTAGCAGCATCAGGCTTCTCTAAATAAGTGCTATTCTGTTCACGATATTTTTTATATGCTGCTTCAGTCGGCTCAATTGGCGTAGTTACTGTGTAAGTATAATTTTCTTCCAGACTGTAGTTATCGGGGAAATCCAACTTAATCTGCTTTGTCTCTTCATCATAGGACGCAGTCAATGTGACATCCCCATCCAGTGTCAAAGTAACTTCATCGGCACCAGACTTTGTGGCAATAACCTTGCCATCCTTATCGGTAACCGTAATGGTCAGGGGCGTTTTCCCTTCCGCATTCTTAACAATCTGGGCGTTGTCGTTCAGGGTGTCGGTGATGGAGACTTGGGTGCAGGTCAGTTTCGTAATTTCGCTGGTGATGTTTTTAAAAGTTTCACCAATAGCAGTGTCACTCGTTGTATAATAGTTTTTTTCGGCCGCATTTACCTTGTTTACCAATTTCTTCAGGTTCGTCTCTCCGGATTCTTCGGTACCAACAGCATAAAAACGGCTAGCATGCATTTTTTCAATTTCTTCTTCTGCTGCAGCTATATTCAATCCATTAGGATCACCATTGCCGGTTCCATAGTATCCGCTGTTATTCTCGTATTCTTCCCACTTGCTATTAGTGAGTCTAAACGTTGGTTTGCCATCAGTGAAGAAAATGACTACCGTCTGTGCGCCATCACGTGCCGACTTCAATTGCTCAATCGCTTTACGAATACCAGCCTGATAATTCGTTCCGCCGCGTTTTGACCATTGATTATAATCTGCATTAACTTCTTCTACATCAGCCGTTGCTCCACTTGCAGTGCTTTTCCACCCATAAGAGTCAGCAACATTTGTTTTAGGATCATACGTTCCGTCAAATGCAATGATATTATAGCGCACTTCAATACCACTATTTCCGTCTAATGTCGTAATAAGATCTTTCGCAGCACTCTTGACGCTTTCAATCCTACCATTGTCATTCATACTGGCGGACCGGTCAATAATCATAATCACGTCCAGCGGAACCTTTTTCTCTTCGCTGCCGATAGAACCAGAAACATCCAGGCTCAAATCATAGATGCCACTACCATCATCCCTACGAACAGCTTTTTTTACATGACTTGGTTCAGGTAGTGTTATCTCGCCGGTAGAGCCGCCGGTACCGCCACCACTACTTCCATTCTTAGTATAGACCAGATAAATATTTTTGTTTAATCCCCAATTGTCAGTTAAATCTCTAACTACTATTTGGCCATTCTTTCCATATAGAGTCTGAGTATCATCCCGATTCATCACAATGGATACTACTTCTGTACCATTATAACTTGCATATCGCGCGGTAGAATACGTATATCCTTCAATGCTGTGACCGTAGTCCGCCAGAGTAATAGTTTGCCCGTTTTCTGCCTTTACGTTCGCAACACTTGTATCAATTTCCTGTCCGGCTTCATCAACATAATGAATTATTGCAACCGTATAAATATACCTCCACGTAATTGTAAAACTAGAAAAACTCTGAACCTCAAAGTCAGCCTTAACAACTTCGTTCTTCACTGTCACGTCACCAGCAGTGACAGCACCCGCATCGGCAACGGTTTCCGCTTTGCCGTCCGTCAGATGCTGCACGGCCAGGGTGCTGGTATCAGCGGTTTCCGGCAAGAGGCCAGCGCCCAGCTCGAACTGAACCTGGACGGAACCTGCTTCCGGTTCCACTTCCTTGCCGTTGACTTCAAAGCCCACATCCAGAGCCAGGAAGTCATCATAAGTCACCTGGCTGTCTTTCAGGGTGGACTCTGCGTCCTGATACGCCTGATCCTTGTCCGCCAGCTTCTTCACCACCAGCTTTGCCCCTTCCGGCAGAACGCCAGCGGCGGCAGTGGTCTTTACGGTAACGGTCTTGTCCCCAGTGCCAATGGTGGCAGTCTGGACATTTTCGCCTGCTTTGGGAGTTGCTTTCTCCTGCTTTTCCGCAGGTTTGTCAGCATTCTCCTTTGCTTCGGTCTTCTGCTCATCCTCTTTTTCTTCCTGGACGGGCTTTTCTTCCGGCTTGGCGGCTTCTTCCTCCGCCTTCACCTCACTGGGCGCTGCGCCCGCTTCGGTCTTGTCCTGCTGCTGTACTTCTTCCGTCCCGGGTGTGTTCGACTCTTGCTCCGCAGACACGGAGAGGCCAAGACCGCTCATCACCGACACGACAAGTGCCAATGCCAGCAGGAATGCCAAAGATTTCCTTACTTTATTTCGCATAAGCATTCTCCATTCCATCCATTCCTTAGTGTCTCTCAGACAACCTGCGGCAAACGCCGTTGGGTCTGGCGATTCTGTACATTATCAATATACCAAACTTCCTGCACAAAAGCAGGCAATTTTTGAAAAAATTGCCTAACACTTCTGATGTAATATATTTCATTTGATACCTGAGAAGGCAGCTGCCATCTCACTTACGTTCAGCCTGCGTTTGCAGGGCAGGTTTCTGAGCGGTTCTCAGGTTTTTTCCACCTGTTTTCCCTTTGGTTCTTGTTCCAGACAGATCATCAATGCCGTTAAATCTGCCGGACTGACGCCGGAGATGCGGCTTGCCTGCCCCAAGTTCAGGGGGCGGATGGCTTTCAGCTTCTCCCGCGCTTCCAGGCGCAGCCCGTCCAAGTGGTCGTAGTCCAAATTTTCCGGCAGCAAGTGGGACTCCATCCGCCGGAACTCCTCCACCTGCCGCATCTGGCGGGCGATGTAGCCCTGATATTTCAGCTGGATCTCCACCTGTTCGGTGATGAGCCGATCCAGCTCCGGCCGTGTCGGGTCGAAGGGCGCCAGGTCGGCGTAGGAGATACGAGGACGGCGGAGCAGGTCGGCCAGCTTGACTGCGTGGCGGGCGGCGGGCTCGCCGTGGCTGGTGAGCATCTGGTTGAGGGGGTCGGTGGCTGGGGTGCCGCTGTGCTCCAGCCGCTGGATCTCCTGCTCCACCGCCTGGTATTTGGCCTGGACTGCTTCATAGCGTTCTCGGCTGACCAGGCCGATCTGGTATCCGATGGGAGTCAAACGCTGGTCGGCGTTGTCCTGCCGCTGAATCAGGCGGTACTCGGTGCGGCTGGTCATCATGCGATAAGGCTCGTTGGTGCCCTTGGTCACCAGGTCGTCAATGAGCACGCCGATGTAGCCTTGATCCCGTCGGAGGATCATCGGCGCCCGTCCCAGCAGCTTTAGGGCGGCGTTGACGCCGGCCACGAAGCCCTGGACGGCTGCTTCCTCGTAGCCGGAGGAGCCGTTGAACTGGCCTGCGCCGTACAGGCCGGGGATTTTTTTGTGTTCCAATGTGGGCAACAGTTCCGTTGGGTCAACGCAGTCATATTCGATGGCATAGGCCACACGGGTCATCTCCGCCTGTTCCAGGCCGGGGATGCTGTGGAGCATCCGCACCTGGACGTCCTCCGGCATGGAGGAGGAGAAGCCCTGGATGTATAATTCCTCCGTGTTCAGCCCCATAGGCTCCACAAAGAGCTGGTGGCGCTTTTTATCTGCGAACCGGACGATTTTTGTCTCAATGGAGGGGCAGTACCGAGGGCCGGTGGACTCGATGGCGCCATTATACAACGGGGAGCGATCTAAATTCGCTCGGATGATGTCGTGGGTCGTCTCATTGGTGTAGGTGAGATAGCACACCGCCTGATTTTCCGGCGCACGGTCGGTGGCGAAGGAGAAGGGCACCGGTTCCGGATCCCCCTCTTGCAGTTCCATTTTGGAGAAATCCACGCTGCGGGCGTTGACACGAGGGGGTGTGCCGGTCTTGAACCGGCGGATGGTGACGCCCAGCTTTTCCAGGCAGCCGGTCAGCTCCAGCGCCGCCTGGAGGCCGTCGGGGCCGGAGTCTCGAAACACATCACCTACGATGGTGCGTCCGCCCAGGTAGGTGCCGGTGGCCACCACCACCGCCTTCACCTGAAAGACCGCTCCGGTGGCAGTGACCACGGCGCAGACCGCGCCGCTGTCATCCACCCGCACTTCCACCACTTCCGCCTGCCGGACGAACAGATTTTCCGTCTGTTCCAGGGTGTGCTTCATCACCTCCTGATACTTCCGCCGGTCGGCCTGGGCACGGAGGGAATGAACGGCAGGCCCTTTGCCTCGGTTGAGCAGCCGGTATTGGATACAGGCTTTGTCTGCCGCCCGAGCCATTTCGCCGCCTAAGGCGTCCAGCTCCCGCACCAGCTGTCCCTTTCCGGTGCCGCCAATGGCGGGATTGCAGGGCATATTGCCCACTGCGTCCAGATTGACGGTAAAGCACAGCGTGCGGCAGCCTAATCGTGCCCCAGCCAGCGCCGCTTCAATGCCAGCGTGGCCGGCGCCGATCACTGCAATGTCAAATGTTCCGGCTTGATACTCCATGGTGTCTGCTTCCTCTCTTACAATTAGGTATACTTGTTTTAGTTTATCATGTTTTCAGGCGCAGCACAACAAAAACCGCCGGAAGAACGGTTTCTTCCGGCGGTTTGATCTCTGGTTGTTTGCGTTACACGTCCAGGTGCATGGCCTTGACCACTGCGGCGCAGCGGGGGCACAGTTCGGGATGCGCTGCGTCCTTGCCAATGTCGGCGTGATGGAGCCAGCAGCGGGGGCACTTGGGGTCTTGGTTCACTTCCACGGTGACCGCCAGACCTTCCACTGCTTCGCCAGTCACAGCGTCAGCGGGAGCGGCTCCGGTGGAAACGTCCACCTTGGAGACAATGAAGAGCTGTTCCAGGTCAGCATCCTTGATGGTCTCATAGACAGCCTGCGCCTTTTCGTCCAGGTACAGGGTCACCTTGGCATCGGTAGACTTCTTGCAAACCTTTGCAGCGCGTGCCTTTTCCAGCGCCAGGTTCACGACACCACGGAAGGCCATGATGTTAGCCCAGTAGGCGGCCTTTTCTTCACTGAGCTTCCAATCCGCATTGACTTCGGGGATGTCGTTGAGCAGGACGCTCTCGGCATTGTCGGAAGCCTCATGGGGCATGACCTCCCAGATCTCATCACTGGTGAACACCAGGATGGGGCTGATGACCCGCACCAAGGTATCCAGGATGCGATAGATGGCGGTCTGTGCGCTACGGCGTTCATAGGAACCAATGGCAGAGCAGTACAGGCGATCCTTGATGATGTCCAGATAGAAGTTGGACATATCCACCACGCAGAAGTTATACACGGCACGATAGACGTTATGGAAGTCATAGTTGTCATAACCGGCACGGGCGGCTTCCACCAGGCGGTTGGTGGCATCCAGCGCCCACTGATCCAGTTCCATCAGATCCTTGTACTCCACCAGGTCGGCAGCCAGGTCGAACCCGGTCAGGTTGCCCAGGATATAACGGCAGGTGTTGCGGATCTTCAAATAGGCGTCAGACAACTGCTTCAGGATGGGCTTGGAGATGCGCATATCCTGAGTGTAGTCGCTGGAGGAAACCCACAGACGGAGGATGTCAGCGCCGTAGTCCTTGATGATGTCCTGCGGGGCGACGGTGTTGCCCAGGGACTTGTGCATGGCCTTGCCCTGGCCGTCAACGGTCCAGCCGTGGGTGATGATGTGCTTATAAGGCGCCACACCACGGGCGGCAATAGAGGTGAGCATAGAGGACTGGAACCAGCCGCGATACTGGTCGCCGCCTTCCAGGTACAGGTCGGTGGGATAGACCAGTTCAGGATGTTCCGGATTGTGGTCGCAGACCGCAGCCCAGGTGGAGCCGGAATCGAACCAGACGTCCATGATGTCGGTCTCCTTGGTGAATTCCTTGCAGCCACATTCGCAGGCAGCGCCTTCCGGCATCAGTTCCTCCGCTTCCTTCGCCCACCAGGCGTTGGAGCCTTCAGCGCCGAAGATCTCAGAAATCTTTTCGATGGATTCCGGCGTGCAGTAGGGCTTGCCGCAGTCCTTGCAGAAGAAGATGGGGATGGGCACGCCCCAAGTACGCTGACGGGAGATGCACCAATCGGAACGTTCGCGGATCATGGAGATCATCCGTTCCTTGCCCCATTCGGGCTTCCAAGTGATGTCGTCGCAGGCTTCCACAGCGGCATCCTTGATGGCGTCCACGCTGGCGAACCACTGCTGGGTGGCACGGAAGATGATGGGCTTCTTGCAGCGCCAGCAGTGGGGATAGCTATGAACGATGTCCGCACTGGACAGGATGGCGCCCATGTCCACCAGATCCTTGAAGATGACCGGATGTGCCTTGGTCACATGCAGCCCTTCATAGGGGCCGGCAAACTGGTTCAGGAACCCCTGTGCGTTGACGGAGACTTCCATCTCCACGCCGGTGGGGATCTCGTCATAGCGCTGGCACACATAGAAGTCGTCTAGGCCGAAGGAGGGAGCGGTGTGAACGCAGCCGGAACCGGCATCCAGGGTGACGTGGTCGCCCAGGATGATGAGGGAATCCCGATTCATAAAGGGATGATAGGCGGTCATGTATTCGAACTCGTCCCCAAACAGGGTGCCTACCGTCTCATACTCAGTGATGCCGGAATCCTTCATGACGCTGTCCACCAGATCGGTGGCCATGATGAGGATCTCGCCATTGGTCTTGACCAGAGAGTACTCCAACTGGGGATTGAGGCAGATGGCCATGTTGCCGGGCAGAGTCCAGGTGGTGGTCGTCCAGATGACGAAGTACATCTTGTCCAGATCGCCGTACTGTGCCAGCTTGCCCTTGTCATCATGAACCTTGAACTTGACGTAAATGGTGGTGACGGGGTCATCAGCATATTCCACCTCAGCTTCTGCCAGAGCGGTCTCGCAGGTGGGGCACCAGTAGACGGGCTTGAGCCCCTGGTAGATATAGCCTTTTTCTGCCATTGCGCCGAATACCTTGATCTGCTTGGCTTCAAATTCAGGCTTCAGGGTGATGTAGGGATGCTCCCAATCGCCAATGCCCCCCAGGCGGCGGAACTGTTCCCGCTGACGGTTGAGGAAATCCAGGGCAAAGTTCCGGCACTTGTCCCGGAATTCTGGCACGGACATGGTGTTGCGCTTGACGCCCTTCTTCTGAATGGCGGTCTCGATGGGCATACCGTGGGTGTCCCAGCCAGGAACATAAGGCGCATAGTGGCCAGTCATATTCTTGTAGCGGATGATCATATCCTTGAGGATCTTATTCATGGCGGTGCCAATGTGAATATCCCCGTTGGCATAGGGAGGGCCATCGTGGAGGATAAACGGAGTCTTATCCTTGTTCCGTTCCATCACCTTACGGTACAGATCCTTGCGATTCATTTCTTCCAGCATCCCCGGTTCCCGCTGTGCCAGCTTGGCACGCATAGGGAAGTCGGTCTTGGGCAGATTGATGGTCTTGTTATAATCAGCCATGGTTACTATTGTCCCTTCTTTTCTGTGTCTTTCTAGGGCATCTCTTTCACAGGATGCACCTAGGTAATTGCTATAAACAATCATGAGCCTGTCGGCCTGATATCAGGCCGACAGGCTTCGAAAAAATGAATAAAGTGGCATTTTCCCGATGGTTTCGATCATTTGATTTCGTAATCCTTCCCGAATTGCAGATTATTAAAGTCAATCCGATGCCCTTCGGTATCTTCCATATCAGCTTCTGCCGCACCAACGGCTGCCGCCGCCGGTTCCTGTTCGGTGCCAGCCTCCTCTTGGAGGATCTGGTTGATACAGTCATCCTTCTGCGCTTCTGCCGTCTCATCTCCAGCCACTTCCGCTTCGGGTGCGGCAGGGGCGGGAATCGGCTCGGCCTTCTTAGGGTGGACAGGCTCCGCCTTGATGGCGGGCAGCTGATCCAGGAAGGAAGCTTCCTGCTTCACCAGATCCCGCATATGCTCTACGAACTGGGCGGTGGCGTTCTTAGCCATCTTCAGCTGGTATTCGGCATCTGCCACTTCCTGTTCCACTTCCGCTTTCCGCTGGAGGGCAGCACGTTCTGCCTCCGCGATCATACGTTTCTTTTCTTCCTCCGCCTGCACGACCATGGAGTTTGCCATCTTCTGTGCCGTAAGGAGGGTAGTGCGCATGGCGTCTTCAGTCTCGCGGTATTCGGAGATCTTCTCCGCCAGCACTTTGATCTTCCCTTTCAACACAGAGTTTTCTTTGTACAGCTCACTGAAGTCAGCGGTCAGTTCATCCAGAAAATCGTCCACTTCCTTCATGTTGTACCCGCCCATACGGGATTTGGAAAAGCCGTGTTCTGCTACTTCCTGCGGCGTCAGCATGGATAATCCCCCTTTACTCTCGGCTCTTTAGGGGTCTTTCTCTTTCCCCTCGCCGTTCTATATTTCTTCCGAAAAGGTTTGTTCTGCTTTGTTTCTGTGATTCTGATGCACGCTCTGCCTTAGAAGTACATCCCGTTGTTTTCCAGCTCGTCAATCAAGTCGCCGATGATATCCACGTTGTAGGGTGTGATAATATAGGTTGCTACCGCCACCTTCTTGATCTTCCCTTCCTGGGCATAGGCTGCGCCGGACAAGAAGTCCACCATACGGCGGGCAACGTCCTTGTTGGCAGATTCCAGGTTGAGCACAACGGTGCGCTTATCCCGAAGGTGATCGGCAATGGCAGAGGCATCCTGGAATTTCTCCGGCTTGACCAGCACAACCTGCAGCTGGGTGGTGGTGTTGATGTTCACCACTTTATCCCGACTGGTATCTGCATAATCCCGTTCCATGTCGTCCTCCTCCCGCTTTCTGCCGCGGGTCTTGCGTTCCTCCTTGGTCTCCACAAAGGGCTCTTCCAGTTCAAAATCTTCCTCGTAATCTTCCTCATCTTCATAAGGGCGTGCCAGACGTCTCAGTTCATCCATTAAACTCATTGTGGTTTGTCCTCCTTTTTATCTCTGAGCAGGGGGCGCCCCCTTATCCGTTCACCCGATTGGCGGGCCGAGCACCAAACAACGCAGTGCCCACACGAACCTGTGTAGCCCCTTCCGCAATGGCATCTTCAAAATCGCCGCTCATTCCCATAGATAGGCAGTCGATATTGACTTTATTATCATACGTTTTCCCCTTTATGTCAATAAAAAGCTGATGCATTGCGGCAAAAACGCCCCGATTGGCTCCCGCTTCACGGGCGACAGGGGGAATTGCCATCAAGCCTCTGGGTTCCACACCGGGCAAAGAGGCCGCCAGCGCCACCAGCGCCTCCGCCTCCTCCGGCTTCACGCCGGATTTGCTGGCCTCGCCGCCGATGTTCACTTCAATGAGAATATCCTGGACGATGCCCAAGTTCTGTGCCCGTTTGTCGATCAGGCGGATGAGTTCTTCTGAGTCCACCGACTCGATCATGTCCACCTTGCCCACCAGGTATTTGAGCTTGTTCTTCTGCAAGTGCCCTATAAAGTGAACCTTTGCCCCTTTATAGGCGCCATCCTGCCAATGCTGGGTAAATTCCTGGGCACGATTTTCCCCGCAGACCGTGATGCCTGCGGCAATGGCCGCTCGAATGGTCTCCGAGGTCTGCACCTTGGTGGCCGCCACTAGGGTCACTTCGGACGGATCCCGCCCGGCTTTTTCTGCCGCGGCGGCAATGCGTGCCTGTACTGCTTGGATGTGTTCCGCTAACGTCATAGCTGATTCGCCGCCTTTCTCTTTATGTCTTTGCACGACTGCCCACCACTTTTCCGTCGTACAGGTTCATCCCCCGCACCACGATGGTGTCGCCGTCTCGAATCTGCTTTGCTTTTTCCAATGCGCTCTGCTGCACCGATTTGCCGTCCTTGTCCACGGACTTGCCCTGCCAGACCACATAGTAGTCATCCAGTTGGCACAGGATCTCCACTTCCACCTTCCGCAGCTGGGCGCCGCTGACTCGATAGAGGTAATACTTGTCCCCCTCCATCCGCAGCGCCTCTTTGGGCACCCGGAAGCCACGGTAACTCTCATAGATGACCGCCGCCGACTGCTGCCGCAGCAGGGAGGTCTCGGCCAGGTGGCGGGTGGAGGAAAATACCACGGTGACCTGCTTCTGATCGCCCTTGGCGTCCCCGATGGTTTCCACCTTCATGGTCTGTTCACCGGCCACGTTGTCAAAGCGCACCGTCACGGTCATGCCTTCATGCATCCGCTCCACATTCGCCACGTCCATGCTCACCGCATAGTACCATTTGCCGCCGGTGATGATCTTGCCTAGGTACTTACCTTCCTTGACCTCCTGCCGCGCCTTGACCAGCTCATCCAGCTTTGCCGGCGTCAGGCCGGACAGTTTGGCAGGCTCCAGCACCGTCTCGTAGCCATCCACCATAGCGGAGAAGGTTCCCGCCTGCTTGGCCTTGATGGTGGAAACGGTGCTGTCCGCTTCCTTCTCCAGCTGTTTGATCTCCTTGCTCAGCTGGTTGATCTCCTTGGTCACCGCTTCGCTGCCCTTATAAGTATAATCCTGCCGGTAAATCATGTTCTCCACCGACTGGATCTGGTCAGATAGGTCGGACAGATCTTCATGAAACACAGTCGCTCGGATGGATTCCAAGGAGGCAATGACCCGTTTGCTCAGCTCCGCTGTGTCCGAGGACTCGGTGGAGTGGCTCAGGACATATTGCAGCGCTTCTCGCTCGGTCTGCTTGGCCTTGAGGTTCTGGTGCTGCTCCAATGCCGCCTGATCCTGGTAGATACGGGCGATGATCTCCCCTTTCGCCACTGCTTCCCCTTCTGCCGGCAGCACCTCCATCCGCTCGC
>ERZ827490.3572-NODE-3572-length-13814-cov-3.048114_pt1 | contig 13814 bp, 10 predicted proteins | sample MGYA00519770_ERZ827490 | MGnify/ENA primary metagenome ERZ827490 (study PRJEB31778, sample SAMEA3449324) | human gut metagenome | biome: human gut; feature: human-associated habitat; material: faeces | place: United Kingdom | collected 2010/2012 ...
GGTGGGGCTACGGACTGGCCGGCGGCGGCGGCATCGCCTTCCTGATCCGACGCTACGAGCTGAACTTCCGCGTGCGCTACTATTTCGGCTATTCGGACATCGTGCGCAACCGCAACCGCTATGCCGACGGCGGCATCGACGGTCCGGAGAATCCCTTCCCGGCGACGCCGATGCGGTCGCCGCTCTGCAACTGAAAATTGCCGTCTGGGATGTAGACCTGCTCCTTACGCTGGACGACACAGATGAGGACTTTGGCCTGAAATTTCTTTGACAAGTCTTTGAGCTTTACACCGTTCAGCATGGAACCTTCCTTGATGCGCAGCTCGATCATTTCAAAATTCCGGCGAGAAAAGGTCTCTATTTTGACCGCCGCCGGCAGCTTCAGCAGGTCGGACAATTCCTGTGCCGCCAGCAGCTCTGGGTTGATGGACATGGACAAGTCCAGCTGCTGCCGGACGAAGCTCAAGCTGCTGTCATTGTACTCCGGATTGCGGATACGGGCGATGGTCTGCTTGGCGCCCATCTTCTTGGCTAAGAAGCAGCTGAGCATATTCAGCTCATCCGACTTGGTGGACGCCACGAACAGTTCCGCCTGCTCCACCGGAGCTTCCTCCAACGTCTCGTAGTCCACTCCGTTGCCGCAGACGCCCATCACATCGTACACATTGGTCAGCTCCTCGATGACCTCGGAGTTGCTGTCCACGGCGGTCACATCATGGCCTTCCGCCACCAGGCTGGACAGGATGGACACGCCCACCTTGCCACAGCCCACAATGATGATATTCATTTGACCAACTTCCTTTTCTCCCACCGGATGATGGCGGGGTTGTTCTCGATTTCCAACGCGTTTCCTACACGCATCACCATAGTATAGCACAGCCGAGACGGGAATACAAAACCTTTCCGCCCTGCGTGACCCTTACCCCGTCACGCTCCGACGCACCGTCTCCACCGGCACGCCGTGGGTCTGTGCCGCCTGGGCGAGATCTGCAAACTCCGGCTTGGTCTTGTCCACCCCGTAACCGTCGTAGTGCTTCACCCGAACGGCGCCGTAGGGGGTCACGGTCTGGGTGAAGTGGGTCTGGAGGACATAGCGTTCCACGGTGTGACAGCGGACACCGGCGGTGGTGGTGTGGGTCAGAAGGAGACGGGCGAAACGGCTCTGTTCCTCCGGCCGGCAGAGGACATGGAGCACCACCCCAGTCCGGTTCTTCTTCATCTGCGTCGCCACCGTCCACACATCAAGAGGCTGTGCCTCCCACAGCCGTTCCAGGGCGTAGCCCAGATCCTCTCCGGTCATGTCGTCCAGGTTGCAGCACAGCTCCATGGCCTGGGGCAGGGCGTCGGTGTGGGCGCTGTCCTCGCCCAGGAACGCACGGAGGATGTTGGGGAATTGGGGAAAGTCCTTGTGTCCGGCTCCCACGCCCATGTGCTCCACCGTCATGGCGGGCATCCCGTCGAAGGACTGGACGAAATGCTTCAGCAGCGCCGCGCCGGTTGGGGTACACAGCTCGCTTTGGATGGCACCGCTGTACCAGGGGATGCCCCGCAGCAGCTCCGCCGTGGCCGGAGCGGGCACGGGCAGGGTGCCATGGGCGCAGCGCACCGTGCCGGAACCGGCCGCCACCGGAGACGCCAAAATCCGCTCCGCCTGCAATTCCTCCAGCAACCAGCACACGCCCACGATGTCCGCCACGGCGTCCAGGCTGCCCACCTCATGGAAATGCACCTGCTCCACCGGCTGGCCGTGTACCTGACCCTCCGCCTGCGCCAGCAACGTGTATACCTCCAACGCATTCTCCCGCACCCTCTTTGGGATGTCTAGCGAGGCGATCAGTTCCCGCACATCCCCTAGGCAATGATGGGCCTCGTCCCCATTCGGGAGCGCTTCTTCTTCCAGCTGCCCATCAATCTGAACGGACAGTTGGACGGCACGGATGCCGCACCTCTCACAGGTTTCCGCCGCTAGGCGCACCCGTGGAATGCCCGCCTGGGCGAACCGTGCCAGCCAGGCGGAACGGTCTGGCAGCAGCTCCAACAGCGCTCCCAAAAGCATATCGCCGGAACAACCAGAGGTACACTGTAAATATAATGTTTTCATATCTCTTTCCCTCCTTGGAACGCAGAGCCCCACGACACGAGTTTCATTCCCTCCTAGTGTACTTGATTTTAGGACATTGCGCAAGGACAATGCGCGCCCATCACGCCCATTGTGACAGGCAAGCGACCCGCATCCTCCACCGTTCCGGTGCTGTTTTGGGCGCCTTGCGCCTTGCCATTTCATTGTTCACAAACTTCCCCTTGACATCTAACCCGTTCTCTTTATAATGGTTATAGATAAGAACTATTTCTCCTGACTCGTAACATCATTTTAGAAAGGAGGCACCCAGCCATTGGAACACACTATGCTGGTGTGGGCGCAAAGCGTGAAGCAGCTGTGCAGCAAGAGTATGGAGCCGATCATTGAGGAGTTTGATCTGACCATGATCGAGATCGGCATCATCCTCTTCCTGGCGGAAAGTCCTGCCTGCGACACCTGTCGGGACATTGCCGACAACCTGCTCTTAGCCAAGTCCAACGTGTCCACCGCAGTGGAGCACCTGGTGCAGAAGGGTCTGGTCGGTCGAGAGCCAGACCAGGCCGACCGGCGCAAAGTACACCTCTCCCTCCGCCCCTCTGCCCGCGCTTTGGTGCGGAAGGGACAGAGCGCCCGCGACACACTCTTACAGGAGCTGATGAGCGGATTCACGCCGGAGGAGATCGGTCAGATGGAGCATCTGGAACAGAAGCTGCTGGAGCAGATCCGGCTGGTCTTAAAGAAGCTGTAGCGCCGCCCACACCCACACATTCTGGAGGAAACAGAACAAAACTATGTCAAAATTTTGTGTGAAAAAACCTTTTACCGTCCTGGTAGCGGTGATCATCGTGCTGACCCTCAGCGCAGTCAGCCTGACCAAGATGACCACTGACCTGCTGCCGGAGATCGACCTGCCCTACATGATGGTCGTCACCACTGACCCAGGGGCCAGCCCCGAAAAGGTGGAGAACGATGTGACCAAGCCATTGGAGTCTGCCCTGGGCACCGTCACCGGCGTCACCAAGGTCACCAGCTCCAGCCGAGAGAATGTGAGCATCGTCCTGCTGGAATTCGCCGACGGCACCAATATGGACTCCACCATGGTCAAGGTCAACACCGCCCTGAACCAGGTGAAAGAATCCCTGCCGGACACCTGCGGGGCATCCAACGTGATGGAGCTGTCCATTGATATGGTGGCCACCATGTATACCTCGGTGAACTACGAGGGCAAGGACATCTACGAGCTGTCCGACTTCGTCTCCGACACCCTCCTGCCCCGTCTGGAACGCCTGGACGGCGTGGCCAGCGTCAGCACCATGGGGCTGGTGGAACAGACGGTAGAGGTGCGCTTAGACCAATCTAAGATCGACGAGCTCAATGACAAGCTGCTGGTGAAGGTCAGCAGCAAGCTGGATAAGGCGAAGAAAGAATTGAACAGCGCCAAGGGCAAGCTGGACAAGGCGCAGGCGCAGCTGGAAGCCCAGCAGGAGAGCACCAGCGGCCAGCTGGGACAGGCATCCCAGGCCACTGATCAGATGTCCTCCTATGAGACTCAGCTGACCAACCAGCAGGCCAGCCTGAGCGCCCTCCAGCAGGCGCGGCAGGCCATTGTAGACCAGCTGGCAGACAACGGCGTGAAGCTGGATGAGGTGGACAACACGGTGAATACCATGATGGCATCCTCCAAGCAGCTCAGCCAGCTCTACCGCACCCTCCACAACGCCGGCATGGAGGACAGTATGCCCCTGGAGGATTTGAAGGCCGCCGCCGAAGTGGCCGGTCTGGACGAGGAGACTGTGGCCGCCATCGACCAGCTCATCGCCCAGGGCAACACCACCGTAGGCAGTATCCAGACCTCTGCCGAGACCCTGGAGCGCACGGCAAAGGGGCTCCAGCAGGCCAAGAAATCCGCCGACAGCTTTGACAGCCAGATCACCTCCCTGCAAGTGCAGATCCAGGTGACCGAGGGCATTTTGGAGCAGTATAAGAAGGCCATGAAGGGCAAAAACTACGCCGACATCGAGTCCGCCAAGATCCAGGCTGCCGCCGGCTTCGGCAGCGGCGCCGCACAGCTCCAGAGCGCCCAGGACAAGCTGGCGGAGGCGGAGAAAACCTATCAGACCTCCCGGGAAGAAGCCCTGAAAAACGCCAACCTCAATTCCCTTTTGAGCATGGACACCCTGTCCTCCCTCATCTACGCCCAGAACTTCGAGATGCCCGCCGGATATGTGGACGACAAGAGCGACCATCAGTGGCTCTTAAAGGTGGGCTCCGCCTTTGACAGCACCAAGGATCTGGAAAAGATGCTCCTCTGCCATGTGGACGGCATTGGGGACGTGCGTCTGGGGGACGTGGCCAAGGTGACGGTGGTGGACAACGCTGGGGAGACTTACGCCAAGGTCAACGGCCAGGACGCTATTGTGCTGTCCATCTTCAAGGCCAGCACCGCCGGCACCAGCGATGTATCCAAAACCTGCAACAAGGCCATCGCCGACCTGGAAAAGGAGTATGACGGCCTGGATTTCACCATGCTCAGCGACCAGGGCGACTACATCAAACAGTTTATCGACAACATCTTCAGCAGTATGCTCTGGGGCGCAGCCCTGGCGATTTTGGTGCTGGCCGCCTTCCTGAAGAACGTGAAACCCACTCTGGTGGTGGCCTTCTCCATCCCCTTCAGCGTGCTGGTGGCCGCCCTGATGATGTATTTCAGCGGCATCACCCTAAACATCATGTCTCTGGCCGGTCTGGCTCTGGGCATCGGTATGCTGGTGGATAACTCCATCGTGGTCATTGAGAACATTTACCGTCTCCGAGGGCGGGGCATCGATCCGGCACGCGCTTCGGTGCAGGGCGCACGGCAGGTGCAGGGGCCTATCTTGGCGTCCACCCTCACCACCGTCTGCGTCTTTCTGCCCATGATCTTCACCACCGGCTACACCCGTCAGCTCATGCTCCCCTTCGCCATGACCATCACCTACGCCCTGGTGGCCTCCCTGCTGGTCTCCCTGACCGTGGTGCCCACCATGAGCTCGGTGATGCTGCGCAAGACCAAGGAGCGCTCTCACCGGTTCTTTGACGCCCTGCTGCGTCTCTATGAAAAGGTGCTGTCCTTCTGCCTGCGGGTGAAGCTCGTGCCCCTGCTGGTGTCCATCCTGCTGCTGGCCTTCTCTGTGGTAGAGGTCATCCGGATGGGCGTGGTCATGATTCCGGACATCGGCGCCGACCAGATCACGGTGAGCATGAAGCTGGATGATGACATCAAGGAGCAGGACGCCTACAAGAAGGCAGACGAAGTGATGGACGCCATGCTGAAGGTGAACCATGTGGACAAGGTAGGCGTCCTGGCTGGCGGCGGTGCGTCCATCATGACCAGCTCCATGGGCACCCAGCAGGACTTCACCACCTATCAGTTCATGATCCTCCCAGACGAGACGGTTACCAAGGAGGAGCAGGTGGACGCCATCTGCGACGGCCTGGAAGCAGTGGGCAAGAAGCTGGGCTGTGACCTGACCGTTTCCGCCTCCGCCATGGGGGATATGTCCACCCTGATGGGCAGCGGCCTGGAGGTGGACGTGTACGGCAATGACCTGGACAAGCTCATGGAGGTGAGCCAGGACATTGAGAAGCTCATCGGTCAGGTGGAAGGCTTTGAAAACATCACCAACGGCCAGGAAAAGGGCGATGATGTCCTCCGCCTGGTCATCGACAAGGACAAGGCCATGCGGAAAAACCTCACCGTGGCGCAGATCTACTCTGCCATCTCCGCCGGTCTGACCACCGAGAAAAAGGCCGCCACCGTGACCATAGACGGACAGGAGATGCAGGTGGACATCCTGGATGAGGAGGACAAGCTGACCCGTGAAAACCTGATGAACCTGGAATTGGAGTCCAACACCACGGACGATGAAGGCAAGTCGGTGACCAAGAAATATAAGCTGAAGGACTTCGCCAAGGTCAAGGAGACCCGCGGCGTGGCCACCATTTCCCGTGAAAACAACACCCGCATGATCCAGGTGAAAGCGGACACCAAGGACGGCTATAACACCACCAAGCTGTCCGATCAGGTGCAGAAGCTCCTGGACGAGTACGAGATGCCCCAGGGCTACAGCGCCGAGATCAGCGGTGAGACGGAGAACACCCGTGATATGTTGGAGCAGATGGTCTAGATGCTGGCATTGGGTCTGCTGTTCATCTACCTGGTCATGGTGGCACAGTTCCAGAGCCTGCTCAGCCCCTTCATCATCCTCTTTACCGTCCCTCTGGCCTTCACCGGCGGCCTCATCGGCCTGCTCATCGGCCAGGAACAGCTGTCCATCATGAGCCTCATTGGCTTCCTGGTGCTCATGGGCACCGTGGTCAACAATGGCATCGTGTTCGTGGACTACGTCAATCAGCTGCGCATTGCGGGCTTTGAGAAGCGGGAAGCGCTGCTCATCACAGGCAAGACCCGTATGCGCCCCATCCTCATGACGGCGCTGACCACGATTTTGTCCATGTGTACCCTGGTTTTCAGCCAGGACACCATGGCCGGCGCCAGCCGCGGCATGGCCATTGTGGTGGCCGGCGGCCTCCTCTACGCCACCTTCATGACCCTTTTCATCGTTCCGGTCATGTACGATATTTTGTACCGGAAGAAGCCGCTGGTGGTCGAATTCGACGAAGCGGAGCTGGACGATGATAGCGATCTGTTGAAGGTGTGAGCGTCCAAACAACCGCATAACGGAAAAGACCGGAAGCATAGCTTCCGGTCTTTTTCGCGATACTATTTTTTGCTTGTCAGCTCCTGATACCGTTTCATCAGCTCAGCTACGCAAATACTCTCTGTTGTTCCCTTGATCGGCATACCATATGCTTGCATCACCGCTCGGTCGTTGTTTTGGTGTGCCCTGCGCAATTCTGGCGGCATGGTGACCTCATCATACAAATCTGCAAGGCTGCTGTCCGGATAAAGCGCACGGGCATCCAAAATCCCCCGCGCAGTCTGGGTGATCTTTTCCTTTTGCGCATCTGTCGGTTCCGGCCAGGGGAAGTTGTTGTAGACTATTTTTATAGAGTAATCATAATCACTCTTTAATCGACCACATACAGCCCGCATCCACGCCATATGTACATTTGATTCTAACACTCCAAATTCGTACAGATTGGCGTCTGGCATAAGCCTAACTTTATTGCTACAAAGAACGGAACTATTCATATAGCCCATAGGAACATATCGACGCCTTTGGGAGGAAACCTCGGGAATAACAATATAGTTTCCTTTTGGCATATTCTCAACGTGAAAGCGAGTCGGCTTATCCGCAAGTTTTATTGTTCCAGCACTCGGGCTAGCAAGTCGGTATTCTCTTACTTGTGCAACACGCTCCCTGCATAGAGGCATTTTACGCAGCTCCGCAGGCGAACATTCCCCCAACCATAAACAATAGCGAGGTTTGCAGTTTATAAATTCTCTTGCACCATACCAAGGACGGAAATACTTCTTTGATGCAGGCTCTTTTTTTATAAATTCTTCCATTGCATCTTTTTCAAATAGATAAAAGCCCCCGTCAATCGGCTTATTGCCGATTCCAATCTCCGGGACATCACAAATTGGTTTATTTCTGCTTTCGATAAACACATTCTCCGCATTCAGAAGATATCCATTGATATTAGATACTTCTTGATACCTTCCATCCGTAAAGAGCAACCTCGCCTTTGCATTAGGTGAAACACTAAATCCTATGATGACGCAATGCACATGAGCTTTTATTTTTGCCTCACTGTCCCAACGGAATGTACGGTGCGCAAAGTCAATATGTACCCCTGTGTCAAAAAGCGGCTTCCACAGATTCGCAACGCTTTCGCCCTGGGAAACGGAGTTCGTAGATACCAATGCACTGCGAATCGCTGTGCCAGCCATCATATCAGTGCATTTTTTATACCAACAGCAAACATAGTCGAGATTTCCAGCGTTTTTCCACCCAGCAAAAATATTGTTCACATCCGCTTTTTGATTTTTACTCATCAGTCGAGCACCAAGAAACGGCGGATTTGCTGATGTTAAGCAAAGACTAAAAAAATATGGGCTGCTCAAGCCCACATAAGTAGGAGCGGCACCCAGTAAACAGAGCCCGCTCCCGCTTTTATTCTGATGTATTCTCCGGCTCGATCAACCGGGCAATCTCATCGGAGAAACGATAGATGATCTCCACCCTCATGCCGCTGTACACATTCACGCGGTCGATAAAGAACAGGAGCATTTCATTGGTCAGCTCGTCCGCAGTCAGCGTCCGGCGGGCCATATCACAGGTCTCTGTCAATTCACGGTTCCTGCTCTGAGAAAGGGATAAAAGCCCCTTTTCCAGCCGCTCTTTCTCGGCGCTGAGTCTGTCGTTCTCCGCGTTCAGCTTATCGCGTTCCATGAGGTATATATCCCTCTGAAGTCTCCCTTCGGCGTACCGCTCGTAAGCGCTGACCCGGCTGACGGAGATCTGCTTCATGCGTTTCTCAATCTGTTCCAGCCGAAATCTGTTGTTTTCCTCTGTGCCTTCACTGGCAGCTGCCGCCGCATACAGGCGCTCATCTACATCCACCAGCAGACGGAGCTTCTCAAGCAGGTCGTTCTTCACGACGCGCTCCAAATCAGCCTCAATGAATCGTTCGCCTACCGGACAGGCAGTTTCTCTGTTGGATACAGACTTGAGGCAGGTGTAATAAATCACCGGGGAGTGTTTCTGCCGCTGCATGGCGCGTCCGCAGGCTCCGCAGTGCACCAGGCTGCGCAGCAGATACTGATTGGGACTCCGATCATAGCCCTTGCGGACTTTGCGGAACACCTTCTGCGCTTCTTCATATTCGCTTTCACTGATGATGGCTTCATGGCAGTCCGGGATGATCTGCCACTCGGACTCATCCGTCCATACCGTCCGTGGATTGTCCAGCCCCTTCCAGCGGCGCTGATTCATGACCATCACACCGGTATACTCCCGGCGCTTCAGAATCTCCCGCACATTGCTAGAAGTCCAGCAGGCTTCCTGAGAGGAAGTACGGAACTTTTTGCTCCCAGGATTCATTCGCATAAAATAGGCCGACGGCGTTTCCAGCTTATAATCGTTCAGAACAACGGCAATCTCTGCCGGCGTTTTTCCTTCCAGTGCAAGGTCAAAGATTTTACGCACCACAGGCGCGGTATCCGGATTGGGAATGATCTTCCGCTTCACATCCGGGTCTTTCATGTATCCGTATGGGGCTTGAGACGCCACGAACTCGCCCTTGCTCTTTCTGGTGCTCATGACGGTTTTGATCTTCTGGGACAGGTCGCGGCTGTAATAGGAGTAGACGATGTACTTCATGACCACTTCCATGCCGGCTGTAGAGCCCTTGTAATCATCGCTGTCATACCCGTCGTTGACGGCAATGAAGCGAACCCCCAGGAACGGAAAAATACGCTCCAGATAGTCGCCGATCTCCACATAGTCGCGGAAAAAGCGGCTGAAATCTTTGCAGATGACCACGTTTGCCTCGCCGTTTTTCAGGCTTTCAATCATCCGCTCAAAGGACGGACGGTTGCCGTTGGTGCCGGAGTAGCCGTCATCGATGAACTCAACCACTTCATAGCCGTCAAACTCCCGGCGGGCGCGGATAAACCGATAAAGCAGCGTGCGCTGATTGGCGATGCTCTCGCTCTCGGTCTTGAATTTCAGGTCATCATCGGCATCCGACAGGCGGATGTACAGGTACAGTTTCTTCACCGCGCTTTACCTCCTTCCATTTCGTGATAAGCCGCTTCCAGCGCGTCCCGTTCCTCCTGAAAGCGGAATATGATCTCCAGCCGGTGCTGGGCATAACCAGTTTTATATACGTTGATGTGATCAATCATCGCCTGGGCAATTTCCGGCGTCAGCTTCCGCGCCTTGCGGATATTCCGGATGTTCACAAGCCACTTGTTCTCATCAGAAAGCATCCGGTTCAGCCTGGCCAGCTCCACCGACAGCTGATTGAGCTGAGAGCTCTGCTCCTGATACGCTGCATCAAAACGGGTTTTCAGCTCGATATAGTCTCCGGCAGAGAGGATACCGTCCACATAGTCATTGTAGAGTTGCTCCCGCTTTTTCTGATAACCAGACAGCTTTTCACTAACTTCCAGCATTTCCTGTTGGAGATCGGTCTGCCTTTGTGTCTGAATGCCGCTGTCTTTCAGCCGCCCGGCAACTTTCTCAAAATCCGCGAACAGGGCAAACTGTGTTTGGATCGCGTTCCAGACAATCGGCGCGAGCTTTTTCTCCGAGATGCCGACGGCAACATCGCAGCGGCCATACTGCTTGTTCCGGCAGTTGTACCGGCCTTCCTTTTTCTCTCCGTGACGGCTGTAACCAAGATTGGAGCCGCAGTGCCCGCACCGGACGATTCCGGTTCTGAAGATCTGCGGATGCTTTTCGCGGTAATTCCGGCTGGCTTCCAGTTTGGCCTCATTCTCGCGGCGGCCTGCCTCCAGAATATCTCTGACCTGATAGAATTCGCCCCGGCTGACCAGCGCTTCGTGCATATCCGGCAGAATACGCCACTTACTCTCATCCGGTTCATAGTGGTAATCCGGCTGTCCCAGATACAGCGCCGTCGGCATCCGCCCAAAGACAAGGTCGCCCATATAGGTCGGATTCATCAATATCTGTTTGATAACCTGCTGTGTCCAGAGGCAGTCGGAATAGCACGCCCGATTGGTCTGTCCGCGCAGATAGCGGAGCTTACCGGGAGAAGGAATTCCTTCTTCATTCAGCTGACGCATGATGGGGCGCGCTCCGGTGCCGCAGAGAAACTGTGCGTAGATTCTCTTGACAATCGGTGCGGTCTCCGGATCGGGTTCAAACCGGTACTCCTGTGTGGTCGATTTCCGGTATCCGTAGGGGATCATGCTGGGAATGTGTTCACCGGCCAGCTGTTTGGCATGAACCGCCAGAGACACCTTCTTGGACTGGTCTCTGGAATAGAAGCTGTTGATCAGGTTTTTCAGAGGAATCAGCAGACTGCTGGCAGAGCCGTCCGTTTCAAAGCTGTCATAGCGGTCAACCACTGAAATGAACCGCACACCCATGGCCGGGAAGATGTTCTCCAGCAGGTTGCCTGCCTCGATATAATCACGGGAGAAGCGGCTGAAATCCTTGATGACCAGCGCCTTGATTTTTCCCTCCCGAATGTCGGAGAGCAACCTCTGAAACTCCGGGCGGTCCGTGTTGGTTCCGGTCCATCCGTTATCCACATAGGTATCTGCCAGATGAAGGTACGGGTGCTCCGATACATAGTCCCGGCAGATTTCAATCTGTCCCTCAATGGAATCGCCATCATCATTCTTTTTGCTGTTTTCAACCGAGAGTCGGGCGTAGATGGCCGTCTCCCAGACGGACGGCAGCATGGCACTGACCGGTTCCTGCACCTGCTCCGGCTGTAAATACTGTCTTTTCTTTCTTGCCATTATGCGTTCCTCCTCTCAGGTATCGTTACGCCTTCCTCAGCTGGAAGGACATTCTCAAACCGTTCTATATACTGCAGTGCGTTTTCCAGTTCATCTTTGTAGCGGAAGCACACTTCGATACGCTTGCCATCATAGATCAGGATTTTCTCAATCAGGTGAACGATGCACTCCCTGTCCAGCTCCGTCAAATGCCGGTACTTCTTGAACTGTTCAATCCACTCGATGTTCCCGGAGCTGTTCTCCATGGCCTGGCTGCGCTCATCCTTCAGCTTTCCAAGCTGGCGCTGCCTGTCCGCAATCCTGCGGTCATAGCCCGCATGGAACTCCTTGTATTCCTCACGGCTGATTACACCATCCGCCATATCCGAATACAGGTTGATTTTCAAATCCTGATACCGCTTGATTTCATTTTCCAGCGCCGTCATTTGGGCGTCATAGTTGATGATTCGCCGCTCCTGTTCCGGCAGCGATGCAATGTAATCCAGCACCTGTTCCACCTGGGCAATCAGCTCAATATGGTCGTTTACTACCCGGAGAACGATGGATTTCAGCTTGTCCTCGCTAAATGTATGCGGGGAACAGCCTCTACCCGCTTTGTTGGTGGAACAGACCAGGTAATGATACTTTTTCTCGCCGCTGGGGACGGTCTTCCGCACCATGGTATGTTTGCAGAACACGAAGCCGGAAAACAGATGAACTTTTTCCTGCTTCGGCGCTGTGCGGACGTCCCGCAGCATCAGATTCTGAACGGTATCAAAATCCGAGCGGCAGATAATGGGCTCATGGTTATTCTCGATGACGATCCAATCATCCCGGTCATACTCCACGCGCTTTTTGATTTTGTGGTTCGGAGTGCCGGATTTGTGCTGGATCAGCGTTCCGATATAGATTTCATTGGACAGGATTCGCTTCACCAGCATGGGGCTCCACTCTGCCTGTTCGTTGCTGCGGAATCCGCAGGAGTAGTTGAAGCCCTGCGCCTGCTTGTATTCCATGGGGCTCAGGACGCCCATTCCGTTGAGCCGGTCGGCAATGGCGGAATTGCACAGTCCCTGTATGCGGAGCCGGAAGATCAGCTCCACCGTGCGGGCGGCTTCCTCATCCACCACCAGCCTGTTTCTGTTCGCTTCGTCCTTGCGGTAGCCATAGGGTGCAAAGGCTCCGATGAAGTCGCCCATCTTGCGCTTGATGTCCAGCTGAGAGCGAATCTTGACGGATATGTCGCGGCAATAGGCGTCGTTGATCAGATTTTTGAACGGCACGATCAGCGCATCGGACTGTGCCTTTTCGCCGCAGGAATCATAGTTGTCATTGATGGCAATGAACCGCACGCCCATGAACGGAAAAATCTTTTCCAGATACCGTCCTGCATCGATGTAGTTTCTGGCAAACCGGCTGAGGTCTTTGCAGATCACACAGTCGATTTTCTTGGCCTTGATATCCTCCATCATCTGCCTGAAGCCCGGACGTTCAAAGTTGACGCCGGAATAGCCGTCATCTGCATACTCCTTGACGATCACAAATTCCGGATACCTGCGCACATAGTCCCGGATGATCTCCTTCTGGCTCGTTATGGAATTGCTCTCCGCCTTGTCGCCGTCATCGCGGGAAAGACGGGTATATTCTGCTGCGTTCCAGATTCTGTCTGGCATTTTAATCACCTCCGCTATCATTGTATTGAAATCATCCGGGACAGTCGATGATGTCGATATTTGTTTCATCCCTTGCTGACCTGACTGCGGGCATAGCCTTCCAGCCGGTCATCAATCGTTTCGCGGGTGTTCATAAACCCGATCTTGACGACAACACCATCGTCAACGTAGCAGTAGGGATTGCCGATCTGCTTCAGATAGGACGCAATGCGTTTTTCTCTCGGCTGCCGGCTGTCGATGCGCACATCCCGGCGGTCATGCAGCGTTGCCGGGTCAACCGTCCGAATGTCCACTTTTCTCATTTCATCCAGTGTCATGGTCTGCTCCTTTCCGCACTCACTGTGAGTGCCTGCATATTACAAATAAAGCGCCAGGCTCACCGCAAGGCACTTACAAAATTCCGGGCTGTACAGAATATTGCTGTCCACTCGTCCCATGTATCTGATGATTCGGCGCTTATCCAGCGTTTTCAGCTGCTCCAGAATCACCATGGAAGGTCGGCTCAGCCCTCGCACCTGTTCCAGCAGGAAATGTGTCGGCTGATTCGGCTTCTTATCAATGTTGGAGGTGAGCGGCGCGGCAATCAGCGTGGGGCTGAAGAAATTACCCGTGTTGTTCTGAAGAATCATCACCGGGC
>ERZ827490.3575-NODE-3575-length-13805-cov-5.650255_pt1 | contig 13805 bp, 12 predicted proteins | sample MGYA00519770_ERZ827490 | MGnify/ENA primary metagenome ERZ827490 (study PRJEB31778, sample SAMEA3449324) | human gut metagenome | biome: human gut; feature: human-associated habitat; material: faeces | place: United Kingdom | collected 2010/2012 ...
GATGTACATATAAGAAGCGGATAAGGAGCTCATAATCAGCAGCTATCTTATAATCCGTTTTATAATAGCCAAACTCTTCAAAATACCTTCGATAAGTGAAAAAAGTAGGATGTGCAGGCATAAAACCATACCGAAACAAATGTGGAGTAAAGTTCTTAGAAGAATAATAGCGTACTGTTTTATCCAATTTCTTAGGGCTCACAAAACGTACATCTCCATAAACAGCCTGTGTATCTGTATTATTAAAAGCCTCTGCAACCTTAGTTATAACATCGTTCCTATGGTAAAAATCATCTGAATTAATTATACCCACAATATCTCCGGTAGCCATGTGGATACCTTTATTCATGGCATCATAAAGTCCATTATCCTTTTCACTGATCCACTTCAGCCGACCTTGAAATAAAGGCTCATACTTTTTTATAATTTCAATAGTATTATCCTGAGATAAACCATCTACTATTATATACTCAATGTTAGTAAAATGCTGTGAAATAACAGACTGAATAGTATCACAAAGAGTCCTGTCACTATTGAAAGTAACAGTTATAAGAGAAATTTTCATTAACTACAAAAGCTCCTGATAAAGAACAGCATATTCTTTATATTTATCTTCTTTTCTAAAATTTTCCAAGATATATGAACGGCAATTATTTCCATAATACTGTTTTCCCACCAATTTTAACTGCTGTATAGCTTTTAAAACTCTATCAATATTATGAGGTGCAATTACAAATCCTGTTTTTTCTGTTACTATTTCAGGACAGGCTGTCGAATCATAAACCAATGCAGGTGTTCCGCAAGCCATACTTTCAGCCGTAGTCAACCCAAAGGTCTCTTCCATTGAAAAATTCACAAATAAATCAGCAGATGAGTACAGCTCTACCAACTCGCTTATATTTTCTGTTTTCTTAAGTCCAATTATATTAGAAGGTAATTTAGAAATTTGTTTCTGATCTAAGCCTACCAGTATTATTCTATCATCAGATGAAAGATATTTTGCAAGCTTAATAAAATCAGATAAACCTTTACGGGCATTCCAAACTGTTGCTACTCCCAATATCAGGAATTTATTTTCTATATTATATTTTAATTTTGCTCCAACATCTACAGGGCGAAATACATCCGTATCAACTCCATTATAAATAACTCTTACAGGATATTTAGCAAGGAAAGAATGCTCTACTTCATCTGCCAACCACCGTGAAACAGTGACAATAGTTAAATTTTTGAGAGAAGTAAAACTTTTTTTTTTGAGCTGATAGTTTTTTCTAGAGTGGTCATAAAATAATGAAGCGGGATAGTCTTGAAGATTAGGGCAAGCATAACACCCTTGTTTCCATTTGTTACAGTCAATATTAGAATAATAAGCGCAATGTCCAGTATATGCCCAACAGTCGTGTAATGTCCAGACAACTGGAATATCAGATCTTGACAAAAAGTCAAATAATAATGGATAATTTAAATAATAACCATGAATATTATGCAAGTGTATCAAATCCGGCTTTATCTCCTTTATTTTTAATATCAACCGTTTAGTTGCGCATATAGATCCTAATCCATGCATATCAAACAACTTAGATATTAAATAATGAGAATAAATTGCACACCTATTTCCAATCTTATACAAGTATGTTTTACTTGGATTTCCCCAACGCCCATATGCTGTATAGCAAGTCCATTTATCGTCTATAACAATCTCCGCAATGCCTTCAGCAATACGTCCAGTAGAACCGGAATTAGCAACAACATTTATTTGAAGAAGAACTGCCATATTTATTATCATTCAGACAGTTTATAAAACCTTTTATTCATCAAATCTATAAGCCCACGTAGCATATATAGGCACTTATTTTTTTTATTCTGCTCCACACAAAGAACCTTTATCACAATTTTCAACAATTGAATTAAACAATCTAAATCTTTATACAGAAAAGAGACATATAAACCATTTCTAATGAAATAATAATATCTAACTAGAGTAGAATCATGATATTTATATTTAAATCCCCCCAAATGCCCAACCATAACATTCCCGGGATTATGATTTAACACAACTGAAGGAATTTGAAAATAATCATATTTATGCATTCTCGCTCTTAAACAATATTCATAATCAACATAATCGATGAAAAGACGCTCCATGTAAGGTCCTAACTTCAAATAATTAGATACATTAACCAGATTGCCAGATTGCCAAATAAACTTAGACCTCTGTATCCCAGTTGTTTTAAGCATACATTTACTATTACTCACGCAATAGGTTGGTGCTATAAAAATAATATTATTAGACTCATTATTTCTACCTATATAATCCCAAAAGCCATCAATACCAGATTGAAAGAAACTATCTTGATCCATCGTCAAAACCCAACTACAATTATGAATTATCGCAAGCTCAATCCCCCTATTCAAAGCAACGGCAATACCCTTATTGCCTTCCATATCTTCATAGATAAAACCATGAGTGGAAGACCAATACATTATATCATTCTTCACTTGTTCTATAGTAGAATTATCAACAATAATTACATAATTAACATTTCTGCTATATGTCAAAACATTACAGAAAAGATCTACGGTATAAGGATTATAAGTAACAACAATTGCAGCAACTAACATAAATAAGTCAAGGTATCAAAAATGATTAACTAGCTTTCTATTGAGAAATAATACATTACCAAGAAAAAATGGAATAATTGCATTTGAAAATGTTATTGCATTTAATAATATTCCAATCAATAATATTAATATCAGCATATTTGTTTTGTTCTCTATAATAAGAGGCTTAAACACATTGAAAATAAATATCAAAATAAAAGATGCTATCCACCCTAATTCAAATAGCGCACCAGCAATAGCACTCATTATTCTATTATACGAAGCATTATAGATATAATCGGAAAATAATTCTTGAAATTGAACTTTACGAAAACAGTCTTCCATAAAAACACCAAATTGATCAAATCCATGAGGTAGCCCCCAATTAGCAAAAAAGCCATAAAGAGGGAAGAAAACATGATTAAACCTCTCATTTACACTCGCATCTAAAGTAATAAACACCCATGGGTTTTCCCACAGTTTAGTCAACAACTCCCCAATCCTATATTCTTCAACAAACTGCAATAACAAAGGAAATACAATATACAAAGAAGACAAAAGAAATAGTATAAGAACAAAAGATTTTAAATCTCGACTGAGCAATAAACGAAAAATATAATATATTATAAATGAGATAATAATAACAAACAAGCACATTGATGATCGAGAGAAAAAGAACAATTGCCATGCTAAGATTAATTGGACAAATATTACACCTCTTTTTTCCCTAAAATTTAAATATCCAATCATCATAAATAATAAGCACATAATACCATAGAATGTCGGTTCAGGTGTTAGACAAATTACTCCACGTCCAGAAAGCACTGTTAGTGAAGAACTTCCTCTAGGTATTAGAAAAGATAAAAAGTCTGGATATATAAAAAGCTGAATAGCCCCAACAAGAAACCACAATATCACTACACAACAAAACATCGGATAAGGTATACCATTAATATATCTCAATACATTATACGATATAAAAGTCAAGTAGAATAAAGAAAAATAATTAAACAAAGATCTTAAGGCAGAAAATTGTATTGAACTAAATACCCAAATAACACATGAAGCAACAAAAACGAATAATAAATTTTTAGAATATTTATCCACCTTCCAAATAGGCTTTAATAAAAATAGAAGTAACGAAATACATAGCGCATTAGGTTGGCTATCAGTTCCCATAGGTAGTATTTGAACAAATGGAAAGAAGCAAAATAAAATAAATATATAAACTAATATTTTATACATTCAAATAACATTTCTTTATTAAGAAATAAAGATCATATTTGGATCTTTACTATATCTTTTTTTCCTGATATAATCAATAAGTACATTTGGCATAATTTTCAGTGCAATACTATAGAGATATTTTTCTATAATTTTACATACATCACCAATAGTTCTTTTTTTTCCTCTAATTTTCAATTGTTCTTTATAAAAACGAATATAGTTTTGGCTAGCAAAGCCATCAGCCATAAAAGAACATATTGGTATAGGCATATACAAGAATTTGTAATTTCTAATATACAATTGATAGAAAAGATTATAATCTGCACAAATTTTATAGTTTAAATCAAAACATATATTTTGCAATACTTTTCTATTAACAAAAGATGACTGATGACAAAACGTGATACCATTGGTGAGTATTCTTCTTAAGTCATAGGCTTTCACCAAGTATTTTCCCCAACTAAAAACACTAATATTATCACCATAAACGACTGATACAGAATCATCACTAAAAGCCTGTTGTAGAAGTAAAAGAGTATCACTATTAAAGAATGTATCACCAGCATTCATAAAATTTACCCAATCTCCATTTGCAAGCCTAATGCCTTTGTTCATTGCATCATATATACCTCTGTCAGGTTCACTAATCCAATAAGCTATTCTATCAACATATTTCCTTATTATCTCTATAGTCCCATCGCCACTTCCGCCATCTATTATAATATACTCTAAATTAGGATAAGATTGCTGTAACACGCTTTGTATAGTGGCTTCAATAGTTTGTACAGCATTATATACAACAGTAATAACTGTTACTTTAGGAAGCATCATATTTTATATAAAATTAAAAAACAATCAAGTTATAAAACATCCAATCATATTATTGTAAAATCCACTAAACAAAATATTTATAAGATTTTGTTCAAATAATCACATGAACACTCATAAGAATAATATTTCAAGTATTGCAATCTTGAATTTTTAGAATACTCTTTCAACAATTTCCTGTTCTTATTTAAACTATTTATGAACATTATTATCTCCTGAGGAATATCAGATTTTAGACCAATTTTAGAATAATCTAAATTATACCCTTGAAATGACTCTTCCGTTGCAATAATGGGTAAGGCAAACATCATAGCTTCTGCTATTTTCGTTTTCATCCCTCCACCTATAAATAAAGTCGAAATAAATACGTCAGCCTCATAATAATACATATCTAAAGTTTCAGGATCAACCTCACCTACAACCTTAATGTTTTTATAACCTTTTAATTGGGGAGCCAATTGTTCCATATGCATACCGACAATATTTATTTGTACATTTACATAAGGAGATATTTTCTCTGCCAACCACATGACTCCTTGCTCATTAGATGGAAAAAGTGTTCCGACAAAGAGCAAAACAAGAGGATAATTCTCATTTAGAGACTTTTTACTAGACAGATTAAAACGATCTTTAATCGTTGTCGGAAAAACAAAAGAATGTTCTACTCCATATATTCTTGACAAAAGAATGCGGTCTCTATTATTCAGTACAATCAATTTATCCGCATACCGAACAGTATTAGCTTCTATTTTCTTATATAATATATATCTAAAACAATCCCCTAAATTAAAACACACTCCTAGATTTTTCTTATAATATTCTGATTCAACATTATGAAAGAAAGAAACAACCCTTAAAGCAGGATATTTCCTTCTAATTTCTTTTATCAACAATCCATAAGAAGAATGAGAAAAAAACAGCATAACATTTCCTGTTTCTAATTCATCATACAATATAGAGCTATTCTGCAAAGGTTTACCACATAACATCTTAAATTTGGAGAATATACGTACCCAACAATTTGTACTTGAACAAGAAAAAGGGTGAAGTGAGATATTTACAAGATTACTTGTCAATGTCATCAATGCTATTCTATTTCTTTCATCGATAATTGGTAACCCACCGTTATTCACATGTGGGAAATGCACAAAAAGAATTTTATTATACATATTCAATAATATCACAATTTATATATAACTTACATCAAAGTAGGACAACACGCTTCTTTCTTATCAACTTTCCACAATAATGTAACTCCTTTCTTCGGGAAAAAAGTCCATATCTTTTATTTTCAAATCTCAACAGGTAAAGCACATCTATACATTGGGAAATACTCCATATCATTACCACTACCCTACTCCTGCACATATTTGAGTTTAGTACGCGCATAACAGTCCAATATCTCCGCCAAACGCATCAAGAACATCGTGACTTAAATACTATTGCTTATACGGAAATTAAACTCCGACTAAAATTCCGAAGTTCTAGCACAAAAGAAGTACACGTCATAGACGCATCCAACTGAGCAAAAACTAATTTGTGACGAGTATTCTTGTACCATTTATCAAATAAACTACAAAGTACTTTGTTCCTTAAATAAAAAGGTGGAAAAAATTCTCCCGAAAAAAGACACAAACACTATTTTATCAAGTCATATTTTGCCATCATTTTTTACACTTACCAAAAACGCTTTTTATAGATTGAGAATACAATCTCATGAAATTAATATTATTTTCCTTACAAAGAACATACGGCCACTTCCAATTAGGATAAAACAATCCAACTAATCCTTGAACTAATACAACACCCAATATTCCTAGTGACGTAAATTTTAAAACAAGGAACAACCCTATAATATTCAGAAAAGCAATAACAACAGCTGACTCAAAATCATATATGATATTCCTTGTGCATAAGAACATTGAACAATTACAATGTTGCGCTTCTAAATATTTAAAAAACAGGAATAGACATATTATAAATAACGAAGGTAAATTAGTATTAGAATGAATTAAATCTAAAAAAAGAGGAACTATAAAAATCAAAAATAAGGCTCCTAAAAAATATAGTATATAAAAAAATCCTAAGGACTGCTTAAATACTTCAAATGCACTTTTTTCTCCACCTATTTTCACTCTAAGTGATGATATATACGGTAAACTAATTTGCAATGGAACCGTTGAAATAGTAACAATTAAAGTTACTAATTGTAACAACAAACCATAAGCCGCAACATCTTGCAAAGAAAGAAATAAGCCAGAATAAAATAAGCCTAATTGCATAGAAGTATAAGTGGCAATTCCAACTATCCCTAATCTTTTTGCATTGTACCAAAGTTTTTTAAATGTTAATTTAACATCATCGACCGAAACCTCTACTTTATTCAACTTCTGAATTATATCATCATTCGAAAAAGCAATAACAGACAAATAACGTGCAAAAATGGTACTAATGACCATAGCGATAACTATACTCCACAATCCTGCATTCAAAATCAAAAGAATAAAAACAACTATTGATCGAATAAAAGTAGAAAAAACAACAATTTGCTTTGTTTCTTTTATCAGCCCTTTTCCCATCAATAAAGGAGTATAATATTTAAAATAAAAATCAATGCCTAGAGCTATAGAATACAATATCCATATATACAATATGTTATCTATTATTTTAAAGCCGCTTGTAACTTTACTAATATACCAACATCCTAAAGTTAATAATAGCACCAAAACTATTGCAGAAAGGGTTGTATAAATTCGTTTCGCAGTTTGGATAAGTGTCTTCAGCAATCTATAGTTAACTACATTTTCTTCTGTGCTTTTCACCCCAACAGACAATATCTCTTGGGAACCTCCAAAAATATATGCAAAATTTCGACTAAACTGTGAAGAAAATCCAAAATCAAATAAAGCAATTAGAGCCGTTACACTCATCAATATATAATTTAATGCTATTTCATCAGGAGATAAGAAATGTAATATAAGAGGTAATGTTATCAATCCCGAACAGACAGAGACAATCTGAGCAATAAAGCTCCATATATAATCTTTTGATGTTAAAGATTTCATTTTACTTTTTCAAAAAGGGGAAACATAATTTTATAAACTCCTTAACTATCATTACATAAGAAGTACAACTTATCATTTCGTCCAATTCATCTCTATCCCAACCACATTCTAAGAGTAATGGGTACAACTCTGCCATAAAACGTTTTTTATTCCCAATAATTAATGCTCGTAATTCACAGTACTTATGCGATTGGTTTATAACATTTAAAAAATCAAGTCTTAATGTAGAAGAGTTAAATATTTTTTTAGCAATAAACAGGTATCCTCTATAATCAACTAGAACTCTATCAATCCCTTTACCGAAAGACTGTGGAACATTTACAGTACAATTTATATACGATTTATTTACATATAGAAGTTTATTTCCATTTGTAAGATGATTCCACCAATAAAATAAAAAAGCATACTGTGAACCAATATACGAATCATCAAACTCAAATTCTTCAACAATTTTTGTTTTATATATAACTGATGATATAAAACTAAATAAACAAGCAATATCTCTAGAAAGAGAAAAATAGGATCTAGCAGAGTCTATGTACTTAAAATCGACCAAAAGAGTATCAATATCTTCTCTTACAAAAACTTGCTCTCTAAGAAAATGTCCTGATGCATCTATACAAGTTCTATTAGAGAGAAATACACTAACAGCTGGATTTTTAAAAATTAAATCCAATATAAACTCTAAAGATCCCTTTTTAAAGTAATCATCATCACCCCATAATATAGAATATTGTCCACATGCCATTTTCATAGCATAAATATAATTCCAATCAGCTCCTAAATTTTTACCATTTTTTCGATATTTAATTATGTTATTAGAATATTTCCTTTGTAATGCCAAAATCATTTTTTCTGTATTATCAGTAGACGCATTATCTGATACACAAATTTCAATATCTAAATTCCTATTTAAATCATTAATTTGAGAAAGAATTATATCTAAATTCTTTTTTAAATAACTACACCTATTATAAGTAGGAATGCAAATTGATAAATCCATATAAACTAATTATTGTACCAACCAATTAATCATCAACTCTATCCCTGCTTCTTTCGATACCTTCGGCAGCCATCCCAAAACCCTTGTAGCTTTTTCAATATCCGCCACGAAAACCTTCTGATCACTCTCTCGCCAAGGTAATTGAGTATAGGTCATCTCAATATCAAGTTTATTCTCAAGCAAATCAAACAGTTCCAACAAAGAAAGACTATTTTCTATACCACCTCCAATATTAAACACCTCGCCATAGGCCTTGTCAATGTCCTTTGCTATAAAATACAAATTCACAACATCCTCACCATGAAGAACATCACGGACCTGTTTACCGGTACCCGAGATTGTAAAAGGTTCTTGCAAAGTATGGTTCTTGATCTCCAGAGCTTTCTGACAGAACCAGCCAATCCACCCCTGATCGTAGGTAGCGTGCTGATTACTGCCGTACATGGAAGAATGGCGGAAAACAATCGTCTTTAAACCATAGATACGATGGAAATCCAGCAGGTATTGATCGGCACAACCCTTCGAACAACCGTAAGGAGAGTGAAAATCCAAAGAAATCGATTCAGGAAAGCCATTAGGGTATTCTTCGCAAACATAACGGGTAGACTCTTCCCTGAAATGCAAATACTCAAAATCACCGTAAACCTTATTCGTAGAAGAATACAGGATTACAGAATCCGGAGAATACTTACGGACAGCATCCAGTAAATTGAATGTTCCCAAAGCATTTGTTTCGTAGTCCAACCGAGGATTGGAGATGGAGGTGGTCATCGCAACCTGGCCCGCCAAATGAAAAATATAATCCGGCTGCACCTCCTTTATTACCGTTTCGACATCGTTGGTATTGCGGGTATCATAAGGATAATATGTAAAGTCACCTTTCGTACGTAACCACTCAAGATTGGAACCACTCCCATAACGAAATAAATTGTCCAAGACAAAGAGTTCTTCACCTCTCTTCAGCACCTCCGCTGCAAGATTGCTCCCTATAAAACCGCATCCGCCGGTTATCAAATACTTCATAGTTATTGTTTTAAATAATCAGTTAGTCTTTTTTCGTTATCAAAATGGATATTGCATCCCGTTATTGATGATAGTTTAGCTATGGAGCATTTAAGATCCATAGCTTCATTCTCCCGATAGGGTAAAGCACCGTAATTCACATCCGATGACGAGTGAAGATATGCTTTACAATGCTCGATAATCTGTTTCAAAGAAATACTTTCTCCGCTACTCACGTTCACAATCTCCCCAAGACATTTGAAATGGTTCTGTAAAAGGGATTCTATTGCACAAGCGAAGTCATCCACATAAATAAAATCTCTTTTCTGTTCACAGGGGGAAACATTCAAAGGAAGCCCGGATCTCAGTTGCCCGACAACATAGGGGATGAATTTATCCTTATTCTGAAGCGGACCAAACAAGTTACCGGGTCGGACAACCATTATCGGAAAGCCATAATTCCGATACAACATCATGGATGTATTGGTTGTCAATTGCTTGACCAAGGCATACGGAGAGTTAGGACACTCACGGTCTTCCTCCCGAAAGGGAGATTGTTCAGAACCATACTCTTCAGAACTGCCGAACTGAACAAAAAGTTTCAACGAGGATTCTTCTTTGAAACGTTCATACAGATTGAGAAGGATCTTTAAGTTAGACGAAATTAGTTCATCAAACAAGGACATATTCCGCTCCGCTGTCACCACCGAAGCAAGATTTATGATATAATCAGGTGATGGTACATCCTGTGGGATACGTTGACTTACCAAATCCAGTTCCGTTGTTTCAATGGAGGGACAAGATGTAAAGAAGGGCTGATCAATATACTTATCAAATACATGCACATGATATTTTTGAGACAGGTATTGTGCCAGGTTCTTGCCGATAAAGCCGCTCCCTCCAATCAGGAATACTGTTTCCATCTTATTTCTGTATAAAATTAACTATCTGGTCAACACAAACATCATATACCTCTTCTTCCCGGTATCTTTTATACCAGTCCACCGTCAACTCAACCGTCTGCTCAATATTCATCTTCGGTTCCCAACCTAAACGGAATTTTGCCTTCGAAATATCCAGCATTAACAACTTCGCTTCATGCAACGCATGCGGATCAGAAAGGTCACGAAGTTCACCGGAACCGTAATTATTCACTACTTCCGTAGCCACATCCCATACAGTAGAGATTGACTCGGCTCTCGGACCGAAGTTCCAGCCTTCACAATATCTCGTAGGATCACTCCACATCTTCTGCGCAAGCAGCATATAGCCACTCAGCGGTTCAAGTACATGCTGCCAGGGACGGATAGCTTTCGGACTTCGGATATCGATAGCCGCTCCAGATTCCAAAGCCTTGATGCAGTCCGGAATGATACGGTCTAAAGCCCAGTCTCCACCACCGATAACGTTACCAGCTCTTACACTGGCGATGGATTTTCCGTGTTTATCGTATTGCTCGGGGTGAAAGAAAGAGCGACGCCATGAAGCAATAGCAATCTCAGCGGCTCCCTTGCTACTGGAATAAGGGTCATAACCGCCCATAGGCTCGTTTTCACGATAGCCCCAGATTTGCTCTTTATTCTCGTAACATTTATCTGTGGTAATCATCACACCTACCTTCACGCTATCCGTAGAACGGACTGCCTCAAGAACATGGATTGTTCCCATTACATTGGTTTCGTAGGTTTCAACAGGGATGTCATAACTCAAGCGAACCAGAGGTTGGGCAGCAAGATGAAAAACAATCTCAGGTTGATATTCCTGAAAGATAGCCTTTATACGCTCACCATCGCGGATATCGGCACGAAGGTCAGCCTTAATTTTCTCGCCGATACCGGAAAGTACGAAATTGTCTCGAGCCGTAAAAGGGTCTTGGGCCACACCAATCACCTCGGCCCCCAATTCATGGAGCCAGATAGAGAGCCAGCTGCCTTTAAAACCGGTATGACCGGTGACAAGGACGCGTTTGCCTTGATAGAAATTATTAAACAGATCGACTTTCATTGATTACCACACTTTCCAGGGAGCAACTCCCTGATCCCACATTTCATTCAATTCTGTATTGTCTCTCAGAGTATCCATCGGTTTCCAGAAACCCGTATGGCGGAAAGCGTGCATCCGGCCCGCCTTGGCTATAGACTCGAGGGGCTGCCGCTCAAAGATGGTGGAGTCACCCTCAGGGATATAATCGAACACTTCGGGCTCACACACAAAATAGCCCGCATTGATCCAATTACGGTCACCGTCGGGCTTCTCCTGGAAAGAGAGGACCTTGTCCGTATCGAGATCGAGCTGCAGGGCGCCGAACTTACCACCGGGTTTGTAGGCCGTAAGGGAAAGGAGGCAGCACGAAGACTCGTGAGCCTTCAGGGTATCACCGATGTTCAGGTCGGTGACACCGTCACCATAGGTCAGCAGGAAACGTTCGTTCCCGAGATATTTCTGTACACGCCGGATACGTCCGCCCGTTTGGGTATTCAGCCCGGTATCGACCATCGTGACTTTCCAGTTCTCGGAATGGTTATCCAGAATGGTGGTCGTATTGTTGGAAAGGTCCACGGTCATATCGCTGTTATGACGGAAATAGTTGGCGAAATACTCCTTGATGATATATTGTTTATAACCGCAGCAGATCACGAAATCGTTGATGCCGTAATGGCTGTAGGTTTTCATGATATGCCAGAGGATGGGTTTACCACCGATCTCCACCATAGGTTTGGGGATCAGGTTAGTGGCTTCGCTCAGGCGGGTGCCGAAGCCACCGGCTAAAATGACGGCTTTCATTATGCTTGACAGATTACTGAAGGTTAATAACCGGAAATTACTTGCGGGAATAGACAAAGTCACGGATCGTACCGATCATGTGGTCGAGCATGACACGGGTCATGCCCGGATAGACACCGATCCAGAGGGTATGATTCATAACGTAATCAGTACCTTCCAGATTGCCGATTACGCGGTAGCCCTCACCCGTGGAGCGCATTTCATCAAAGGCGGGATGCTTCAGAAGATTGCCCGCAAACAGGTTGCGTGTCTGGATCTTCCTGCTCTCCAGGTGTTGGGAAAGGTCGTTACGGGTGAAGCCCGCATCTTCCTTCACCGAGATAAGGAAACCGAACCAGCTCGGGTTGGAATTCTTCTGCGCTTCGGGAAGGATAAGGCCGGATATACCCGCAAGGCCTTCTTTCAGGTAGGCGAAGTTCGACCGCCGGGCTTCGACAATGGAGTCCAGTTTCTCAAGCTGGGCACAGCCGATGGCGGCCTGCATATCGGTCACTTTCAGGTTATACCCGAAATGGGAATAAACATATTTATGGTCGTAACCTACCGGAAGGTCGCCAAACTGTTTGCTGAAACGATATTTGCACGTGTTGTCAACGCCCCCGATACACCAGCAGTCACGGCCCCAGTCACGGAAAGAGTTCACCAGTTTGTGCAGCAGAGGATCATCGGTATAGACAGCACCGCCCTCACCCATCGTCATGTGGTGCGGAGGATAGAAACTGCTCGTGCCGATATGGCCAATCGTACCCGTTTTCTTTTCCACACCGCCGATTGTATAAGTAGAGCCAAGGGCATCGCAATTATCCTCTACCAACCAGAGGTTATGTTTATCACAGAAATTTTTGACAGCCTGCAAATCAAACGGGTTACCCAAAGAGTGAGCAATCATTACCGCTTTAGTTTTGGGAGATAATGCGGCTTCCAGTTGAGTCACGTCGATATTGTACTCGGGGATGGTGACATCCACAAAAACAGGGACTGCACCATACTGGATGCAGGGGGTCACGGTTGTGGGAAAGCCGCAGGCTACCGTGATCACTTCATCGCCCCGCCTGATCCTGCGCTCACCCAACTGCGGCGAGGTCAGGGCCATAAAGGCGAGAAGGTTGGCCGAAGAGCCCGAGTTAGTCAGGGAGCAATACTTCACACCCAGCCATGCGGCAAAACGGATTTCAAACTTCCGGGCCCACGGACCGGCGGTCAGCCAGAAATCAAGGGACGAGTCAACCAGGTTCACCAATTCGCGGTCATCGAAATAGCGACCACCGTAGTTGACAAAACTCTTACCGGGTTCG
>ERZ827490.3578-NODE-3578-length-13797-cov-2.586523_pt1 | contig 13797 bp, 19 predicted proteins | sample MGYA00519770_ERZ827490 | MGnify/ENA primary metagenome ERZ827490 (study PRJEB31778, sample SAMEA3449324) | human gut metagenome | biome: human gut; feature: human-associated habitat; material: faeces | place: United Kingdom | collected 2010/2012 ...
TTAGTTCTATTAGTAATCTCTTGGTTAATTAACTCAGTAAGATCAGTAACTTTACCATCTACATAAGTCTTAAGTTCATTCTTAGCTTTAGTGATTTCACTATTTATATAGCTTCTTAAATCACTAATTTGCTGATCAATCTTACTATCTAACTCTTGTATGTTCTGAGTTAATTCAGTAATCTTCTGTTGAATAGAACTTAAATCACTACCTACTATATTAGTTATATCTTGACGAATGTCTTCAATATTAGAATTGATATTAGTAATATCTTGGTTTATATCATCAATGTTATCATTAATGTTTGTAATATCCTACTTGATGCCATTAATTTCATTTCTAATATCATTAATCTGAGTAGTTAACTCTTCTACTTTCTAATTAATATACTACCACAGTCTATTAACTTCTTCTTTCAGTTCATCTTTAAACTCAGCTAATTCATTTCTGATTTCAGTTATAGCTTCATTAATAAACTGTTCTATCTAGTCAAGAGCTCCATTAATATAATCAATGATAGCATCTACTTGCTTATCATTCAGATCTAGCATCTCCCATGTATTAGTATCATTACGATAGTATCTAATACAACCACCATAGTAATTAGAGGTAACGTCAATCCAATAATCTACTTCTAGAGGATTAGGCTACGTATCTGATGCTCTAAATCTAACTATCTCTCTCTGTAACATATATTATGCTTTAAATGTTGTTATTTTATCTTCTGTTCCATCATCATATACATCGATATGAACCCACGATACACCATCCTCTAAACGTACTTTACATGGTAATAACAAAGGTTTAGCCTTTATTATCTCTCTTATTTCTTCTGCAGTCTTATCATCACAAGTAAAGTCCACAGCGTTCCCTGTTAGGTGCCCGCTAACATATACATTCTTCTTACTCTTTACTAAAGGACACAGGTTGCAACGCATACCCCTTTGATGCATATTACCAATATTAATATGCATTGGCATTCGTAAAATATCAGTACGTAGACACAGTAATACATGTAGTAACTAAGTACTTAAGAACATCCATGACTATTCTCCAAATCTACTATATATGTGATTACATACTAACTCTTTTACATCAAAGTAAGGTTTAAGCTGTTTAATTATTTCTTCTCTCGGCATCATTGTTATTCATCATTAGAGCATCACCAACTAGATTGGCTGCTACGTTCATACCAAATTGTTTAGTATCATTATCTATCTCACTTACCTTTACGTTGATTTGAAGGAGCAGAAGGTATATCTGCTCCAACAATTCTCTATCTGTCATATGTGCTAAGTATGGGTTCATTAAATAGTAATGGTTTGTTCTCCAGTTTCTAACTAGAAGCTTTCTACTAACTTATAACTATTATTCTCTCGTACATATATATTAGCTAATTCTCCAGCATAAATAGTTCCTCTATTTACGGTTAACCCAGTAGAAGTTTTCCATGTAAATGTATTGGGTACTATAAAACTTAAATATACATTTGGACCTTGAACAGGAGTAATACCAGCTGGGAATAGAAGCGCAGCATCATAACTTAAACTTGTGATAGTTAATTTATTATCTTTTAAGATAGCACCTCCCTAAGAAACAGTAAAACTAGTAGTCATGCCAGAATCTTCTTGCTCAAATACAATAGTACCTGTTCGAGACTAAGTTAACGGATTACTCTGTATTAATAAGTCTATATTGTATATACCGTCACCATCGCTACCACTTATATAAGCTGTACACCATTCTGGTTGAGATTGAACTTTTAAAGGATGTTGCTCTTTAAAAAATCTACTCATTATTTGTAAATCAACACTCTGGGTTCCCGAAGTATATACTCCAGATGTATTATCTGCAGGCCACATATGGAATATGTAATCCATGCCTTCAAACCAATATTCTACTGTAAAAGTAACTGAAGAGTCACGGTTATTTTCTATAGTAATACTACTTTTTCTGTCGTAATTCGCCATTGTACCCACCTATGTACTACCAGTCCAACTTCCATCACCCATGTCATTATGTCTTAATTTAACTTTAAATTCATCTGAAGTAGACCAGGAACTAGGGAATGGCAATACGGCACTTACAGTTTTAGCTGAGGTAGGTACATCCCAAGATTGGGTATGTATATTTTTACCTGCTACTGTTGCTGTAAATGTTATTTGTGGTTTAGCATCTTGACTAACATTAATAGTAAGTGTCTTACCAGAATCTTCTTGTGTTAATACAACTGACCCACTTCTTGCAGAACCTGTATTATTAGATGCCTATATGGTTACACTAGTAGCTGTTTCACTTACAATTGTTATCCAACTAGGATGACTAGTAGTAGACCAAGGATGATTACTACCATTTTTAGTACTTACCAAAGTAATTGCAGCAGAAACAGCACCAGTAGCTTGAAAACTTTCACTCTTATTAGATGTACTACCATTATGCCAAGTGAATACGTAATTGTCTGCAGGTGGTACATAACTGCTCTGTGATAAGCTTGCATAGTCTCTATTACCTGATTCATCTTGTACAAAATAAACTCGGGCAGATCTGGATGATGAAGAAGTGTTAGCACTTATAGTAAATGAACCGCTACCATTGTATGTTGCCCAGGAAGGCAATGTACTACTATCTATACTAAAACCTACATCATAAGTATTAACACCAACTGTCTTATATGAAGTAATAGTTACACTACCTGAACCACCGCTAGAATCTACACTAACCTCATATGGATTAATAGAGAAGGTGTAGGTAGTAGAAGTTGTAGCACCACTTTGTGTAACTGTACAAGTAGCTGACTTACCATCATAAGTTGCGCTAATAGTTGCAGTTCTACTAGATGTAGATGTATTCTCTCCTAATGTTAAAGTACTAGGTGAAGAAGTACTGCTAAGACTACCTAAGTTAGTAGACAGTGTAGGATTGCCTGTTTCTTCAGTAACATCACCACTAACCCAATATACAGTTCTCTTAGCACTAGCTGTAATAGTAGAAGTACCTCCACTGCTAGATACACTAGTAGGACTAGCTGATACAGATATAGTCCATTCACCATATGAACTAACATCATCTCCATCCTGTGACAAACTAATAGTAACTGTCTTATTAGACTCATTCTGAGTTATAGTAACTGTACCTGTTCTATTTGAAGTAATTTCATTAGCAGAAGCACTTACTGTAGTTCCACTTAAAGAGAATCCAGTACCAGATATAGTAGTAGACTTTAATGATACACTGGTATCACCGCTCTATTCTACTCCATCTAATACTTTTCTCTTATAAGAACTAACAGTAAAAGATTTGCTACCACCACCAGCTCCAAATGACATACTAGTAGGAGATACTGTTAAATAGTAATTCCAAGTCTCTACTTTCTTACGTATATCATCTATCTTTACACATTCATTAGCTCCATAAGTAGAAGCATTATCAATAACGATTAATGAATTAATAGCTAAAATCTAGGTCTTAGTAGGACATTCTGTCCCACTCTTACCTAGACTAAGCTTACTTAATATCATAGAATATGTTGCTATTTCATTACTCATGTTGCTTATTCTTTAAAGTTTCTATTTCAGCTTTAAGCTTTTCAATCTCATCTTTAAGCATCTTAACTCCTTCAATAGCTAATACACCTAACATCTCATACTCTACCTTCTTAACCTTAACATACTCTTCACCATCTTTAGTGAATGATTCAAACTGTTCAGGGTTCTTTACTTCAGATTTAAGAGTATCACTTTCAGTTACTATGTCCTCAAAACCTAATTCCTCTAAGTTCTATGCTATAGTACCTATTTGCTTCTAATCATTCATTATAAATGATACAGTAGGTATAGAACATATCTAGTCTAGAGTATAGTCTAAAGGTTTAATATCTGATTTCAAACGAGCATCAGATTCTTTGAAGAAGCCATTTGCTGCATATACTTTATCTGTTGCTTTAATGTTACCAAATACATGTAACTTCTCAGTGGCATTAACACTACCTATAGATACATTATTAGTATTTGCAGTTAAATTTATACCTCCTCCAGCAGCACTATTACTTGCAGAAATATGAATGCTATTATCTCGTTGAGATATAAAATACAAATCATTATTTGTTGGAGATCCAGAACCTATATAACCTGCATTATTGCCATCACTATTACTGAAACTAATATATCTAGCAATCATGTTAGCAGAAGCCTTGATGCTAGCAGAAGACGTAACATTACCTACTGCTATATTATCATAAGAGTATATAGACTATTTAGGAGTTATAGTTACTGTTCTAGTTACTCCAGAAGTGGGCATAGCAGCATTGGTTATGGATTCAACCATATTACGAAGGTCACCAGTATGGTATGCGTGAACTATAAAAGTCTCATACTGTTGTGGCTATTTAAACCACAAATAGATACGACTATTATAATTGAATACTTTTATATCTCCAAAGCTGTATCCATTATTAACACCAGTAGCCTATAATATTTTATTTTCAGGTGGATAGTTATAGAACTATATTACTGTATCAAATGGGGTACTAGTGCCATAGTAAGAATTACCAAAAATTCTTACTGTAATCATAGCATTATCACTGGCTGCATTCCTTAGTCTTACTAAGCAACCGTTACTATAATTATATACTGTTTTTGGTAGATAACGCTAATCTAACTCATTAGCATAATTACCTTTATGGAGTAATTTATAATGAGTACCTCCATAATAGAAAGTCGCTCCTTCATCTAAACTATCAGTTCTACCTAATGATATACATGGATGAGTTGTCAGTTTATCATTGTATAAATATGCTCCTAATGAATTTGTATACCCTACTTCTGCAGTTTGCGCTCCACTATTAATAAACTAAACATAACTAGAAACATCAGTTCCATGCAAAGTTAAAGGAGCTACTGATGAAGTTTGATTTATCGTCAATGCTCCAGTCATAGTATCACCGGATTTCTTTACAAAAGCAGATGGACTAATACCACCAACTGTATCAGCATTGCCTGCATTAGCTGGTTTACCAACGCTTACAGTCTATGCACTACCTCCAGATGGAGTTACTGTGAAATTACCAGCAGAACCATTAGCAAATGTATAAGTAGTATTAGTATTCTATGCAGGTATACCTAATGCAGTTATATCAGCTTTAGTTACAGCAGTAACACTAGCTACATGACTAGTAGAGTCAGTAGAGAATTTATAGAATCCAGATGCTTTACTAGGTGCAGAACCAGCAGGATGTACATAGTTATTATATGTAGCTCCTTTAGTTAGAGTAAGAGTATCACCACTAATAGACGCAGTAGTAACAGCATTACCAGAACCAGCTACAGTTACTTTACCAACCTTCTTAGCTAATTCTGTATTCATAGTAGACTACAGATTATTGATGTTAGTCTGTAACTAATTATCACCATCCTTTCTAGCTTGAATCTCTACATTCAAATCGTTAGTAATCTCGGATGAACTGCTCTCGATAAGCTCTTCTATCCTATTTACTTCAGTAGTTACTCTATTATCTAGATTAGTAATTCTATTAGGTATATTGACGTCTAAGTTCTATTTATCAGTAGCAGTCATTACACCAGCTGCAGATTGAGTAGCAGCAGGTATAGTCTGTGACTTAGCAATAGGATTAGCGTATGAGTTACTAGCTGCAGATAAATCAGATTGCTTATAATTAATAGTTACACTAGTTGCATTTCTAGACGTTGCATCTATACCAGTAACTAGGTTATTAGGTAGTGAATCAAGCTTATCACCAGGATTCTGTATACTACCAAATTCATTATATAAGTCATCTAATCTGCCTTTATCTATTGCAGACATAGCACCTGCATTAGTAGTTGTAGCTGATGGTATATCTATATTATCGTCCTGTAATGGACCATAATTTAAACCATCTTTAGCTGCATACTTATAGTTAATCTTAACTAATTCACCAGTACTAGTAGTAGGAGTAAGGTATGAAGTAAGTTTAGTAGGCATACTATTTAAAGCATCCCTATTAGCTTTACCTTTATCTCCAGGATACGCTGTACTAGGAGTTTCACCTAATGCCAAACTCTAACTAATCTCTAAGTATTGAGTACCAGTCCATCTATATGTTAAGTTAGTATCCTTAGCTACATATATCTTACCAGTTTCACCAGTTTGAGGGAATTGATCTTTAGTAGAGAACTCTAATACATCGTCTACATAAGATGGTAATTGAGCTGCAGGAACTTTACCAGTTGAGTCTAATTCAGCTAAACCACCAGGCTGACCTTTAGTACTAATAAATGCATTTAAACTATTAGTAATAGTAGTGTCGCCTGCTTTTCTATCTTCAATCTCTTTCTGTAAAGCATCCTCTAGTTTATCGGTAACTCCATCAAACTTATTCTCAAGTCTGTCTATCTCAGTTTCTCTATCTGCAATCTCTTTATCAATCTTATCATCAAGATCATCTATTCTATTACTTAGATTAGAGTCAGCTTCCTTTAGGTCTTCAATCTATCCAGGTATAGTAGTATTAAGTTCTACATAGTCTTCCTTACTCATAAGACCATCCATAGATGCAGTAGCATTAGCTATACGTATATCCATATAGATGTTGTTACCACTTTTAACGGTATTCCATGATACACAAGGAGTAGCATTCTATCTGAAAGTGATGCCATTAGTTACTAAGTCATAAGTAGATGTATTAGTACCATCTTTAAACTTAATATTAGTTAATGCTAAATTACCTATATATACATACTAACCATTATCTGTAAGTACTTTAGTACCATCTCCAGTAGTCTTAATAACTGTAGTAGTATATTGTTCTTTACTATAGTTTAATGAACCATCTACAGTAATAGTATCAAATACTACTTGAGATATATTATCTGTACCTTCTTCTTTAATAAAATCAGGAGATTCAATGTATATAGTACCACCAACTATAGCTACTTCAGTTGCTAAGTCTAATCCATTTCTACTAGAATTAATAGTATAGATAAGCTTACCTTCCTCTATAGCTTGCTTTAATGCGTCATAATCTTCTTGACTTACTTTACCATCAACGATAGTAGGATCAAAGATATACATAGTCATATCTTTAAACTCTATCATTCGAATCTTACCATTTCTTTCTCCATCTTGGAATGGAATCATTTCCTATCCTGTGACAGCAGTACGTTCTGAAGCTTGACTAATCTTTAAACCTTTAATTCTTGCTATCATTGTCAATCAAACTATTTTCTTTCTACTATTCTAACAGTACTACACCGTTATCTTCCCATAACCAAGGATCTGCATCCTCTGTCAACAATGCTAATACATAAGGATCATATAATCCTCTAAAGTATCCATTACCACAACCACACTTAATACAATACGGTTTGAGTTTCATAGGTATACCACTATATAATTGTGGTTTAACCTAATGTAAGTATCTCTTTAGTATTTCAGAATCTATAGGAGTAGTAACACTAGATGCGTTACTAAATTCCAATAAATCTGTCAATTCATTGTATACTATGGTTGCTACAACATCTCTATTATTCCTAAGTATATTAGTTTTAAGTATGGAGTTTGTTTTACTATTTATATATTCTTTTGCTTTATCCATAGTAATTATGCGTTTGCGTATGTTTTGGTAGTAAGACTATTTTTTGCAAATATCAAACCTTCTGTTGGGTTTAATCTAGCAGAATAAGTATCACTTCCCAATACTTTTTGTATATATATACTACCATCTCCAGATATAGATATCTATGAACCATTACTACATCTAACATATATGTTTCCTTCGTTAGGAGACTAATCCTAAGTTCCGTATATATCTATTAGATAAAAGTCTGAATCTGTAGATTGAGGTACTCTCAGTCCACTAAAACTATCACCTGCTAATATTACTTTACCGTTAGTACTATCTCCTACATTAAGTTCATTAATTTCTCCAGAAGAATTCCAAGTGATATTGCCTTTTGCTAACTATCCACTACCATCAGAATTTAAACCAAACCACTCAGTAAATGGAGACTGAGCCTAACCCATACGCATACCAGTTGAATCTAGTTTAAACTAATAATCACTTGTAAGCTAGGATATATTATTTTTCTTTATATGTGTACCTACAGTAGACAGCCCACTAGTATTATTAATCATACTCAATCCGCTACCGTCTAACGTAAGCTTAGTGTCTGCCGTAGTTAACTGTAACTAACTGTTCTCAGAATCAGCAGCTAAGTGTATACCTCCAGCTCCAAAGTAAGCTTCACCATTCTCAAAGTCTAACAAGAAATTAGGTCTAAATGAGTTAGAAGTGTTCATAGGATCTGAAGTATTAATCAAATGATATTCAGAACTATCACCACCACTGGCGTTCTTACCTCTTTGTGAGAACATTAAGTTGTTATTGAATACAGCTCCTCCTACTAATGAGTTAGGTGCAATAAGTAAGTCAGTATAGATGGCTTCATAATTCTCTAATACAGTCCATGCACCAGACGTATCTGTAGCTGGAGATTCATTATTCTACTGAGTGCCAATCCACGTCATTACCGATTTCAAGAAGTAATAGTTACCATCACTAGTATCATATACGTAAGGAGCTTTCTCTCCATCATTAATGTATGGAGTACTAGTACTATATATACCAGCTGGATATGCTATAGGTTGCGAACCTACCGGATCTGGAGTAATTATACCGCCCATAGGATTAGGTTTAGACCATGCAGTTTCCATCTCATCATCAATAACTCTACACTGAATAAACCATATGTAATTATACTCATCTCCATTAGTAAGTTCAGGAACATCCATAGACCAACCTGTAGGGTTTCTCTTCCATTTCATAGTATCATTCCAAGCCTCACCGGTATAAGTAGTTTCAGTACCTTTACAGTATCTTACCTCGTAACCTACTCCAGGAACACCTGAACCACCGTTATCACCAGTCATACCAGTCATATAGTACGGATCACACCATTGTTCCATTAACGTATTATCTCCACCATTGATAAGAGCAAATGTAGCCCATAATACTTTACCGCTACTTAACGCTGGTGCAGTAGAACTCCAACCTGTAGGATAACGTTCAGCAGCATTTAACTAAGGAGCTATTTCCCAACTATTATTTCTAGCAAATCTGTATTCATAGTAGTTACCGTCCATGCCTTGAACCTTACCTACATTTACCCAGTCACTACCATTCCATACCCATAAGAAGCCATCAATAACCCAACCGTCTCCTATTTCATTACCACTAGTTGGAAGATCATCTGTAGAATCTAAAGTGCCTTTAATGATAACCCCCTGCCCGGTTACTTTTACTACAGCTCCCCATTCTATTACTGTACCAGTTTCGCCTTGAACTAATGCTATACATTTCCACCATATACCAGTTGACATATCAGGAGTAAGTACCCAACCATCACCAGGATTATATGGGTCATTGCTAGTAGGCTTCTCAGGTTGAGTCTAGCTCTATTTAAATGCTTCTACTTGATAATTGAAGTTATTACCATCAAGACCAGGTACACCTGTAATTAAATAAGGACCTTGCCAACCTCTTTCATCCTCAGGTAAATTTTCATCTATTACTAACTAGTTGTCAAAAGTAACAAGAGCTTGAATACCCCATATAGCTTCTTTACCAGTAGCAGTAGGCATACCTACACCCCAGATACTACCAGGATTAATATTCAATCTATCTGGATCTCTAGGTTTAACATCACTACCAGATGTCTTAGTATACATTACTCTAAGATGATTACCATCTTGACCATTATCTCCGAATTTAGCCCATAATGCTGGAGAACTAAAGTTACCCCATTTATGTGTGTTACCTTTATACTTTCTTTGACTAACCCATTCGTATTGGAATTCTTGTGTTACTCCCTTAGGATCATCTGTCCAAGGTTGTTCACCAGGAGCTGATTGAGGTATATATTCATCCTGATCTGGATTATTATCTGTAATCTCTGCAGGAGAAGCAGGTAATTTAGTACGCTGATATATATACTCTACGCCATCACCATCTTTACCATTTACTCCCCATTTGGACCAAATAGTAGGATCACTCCACTCACTCCAAGTACCATCAGTTTGCAAGTTATGTGAACAAACCCATTCGCATTGATACTATTCACTGATGCCTGTAGGTTGATTAGTCCAACCTTGTCTAATAGCTTCAGTCTGACTATTACCTGTAGGTTTAGTAGGAGTAACTAAACTAGTTACAGTAAGCTTATATACAAACTCAATATTACTACCATCTGAACCATCATGACCATCTGCACCTGTAAGTCTTACAGGTGTACTCCAAGGTACTACTATTGTGCCTTTACTAGAGAAAGTAGCAGTAGACATCCATACATAGCCATTAGGATTACTATCACTACCAGACCAACCTTCAGGATATGTAATAGTATTAGTATCGTAATCCCAGCTACCTCCTACAGGAGTATCGGGTCTTTGTATAGTTTTAGTAGATTTGTATGCTATTACTACTCTAGTAGTATCTCCGTCTATACCTGGTACACCATCAATACCATCCTTACCGTCTTTACCGTCTTTACCATCTTTACCGTCCTTACCTGCATCTCCTGTTCTACCTGCTGGTATACCAAATGAGAATAAGAACTTATCTTTATCTAAAGATACAGATGCTGTAGGAGTACTTGATTCGTATACATCCTTAATTGCAGCCTTAAACTTAGAATTACCTATAACTATATCAGCTACTGATTCAAGTGGTAATTTATAGTTATTGTCTTTCTCTGCAGTAACAATGTATTCACCACCTGTAGCTTCAAGCTTCTCTTCTAAGTCTAATATCTTTACACCATCGCATTTTTGTGTCATATCTCTTTATTTTATAATTTACAATAACCATTACTGCAATTTCCTGTACTGCAAGTATTATTAGAACAAGAGTAACAAATACCACTAAATAAAGTAGCAGAGTTACGCTCTTTCTCTAAGTGAAGACATTTATCGTTTTCTGTATTGAAACAATCACCTTTCTGAGTAAGAATAGCATTGTTACAGCAAGTACTAGCTGCACATTTTGGTTTGATAGATATCTCAAGTAATCTACAGATATCTACATATAATTGTAAAGCATCACGATAGTAATCGGATGCTAAAGCATACTCAAGCAGCTATCTCTTAAAGACTACTAACATTATGTTCTGCATAGTCTGATCATCTAAACAAGTTGAGCAGTGAGTATGTAATTTCCTAATCTCTGCCATATATACAATTGAAGGATTGTAGTATATGCCATGAAAATGTATTTCTTCCTATTCCGTAAAACATCTCAAAGTAACATACTTCATATTCCAATCTAATTCTAGAATATCGTCATTAGTTACAGTTACATTATTATCGGAATCTACTGTAATATTCTCAGAAAAGCTAATGTTATGTATAGGACTGTCTTCAAGTATGTTCTTTAAATTCCATACTTCATCTATATAAACTTCCTTACTATAGCTGCTAAGGTCTACTTCAGTCTCTATCTTGAAGGTCAGTTTATCACCATCTATTTGTATATTTGTTAATTTGTCCATATATCAACAATAAAAAAAGTGGAGAGTGGAATATTCCACAACTCCACTTCTGTAGTTTGTAAAAGGAATCTTATCCCAAATTCAATCTCTCTAACGTGGATTAGGCAATTGTCTTACCAGCAATAAATGACTGAATACCTTTATCTACAATAGAATTAACTAAACTAGGACAATAAACTTCCGTAGTCAACGGAGTAGTCTTGATGTACTGATTATCATTGCTCAAGTACAGGTTATCGTTTTCGATGATAGCATAGTCATATTCTGCATCTTCTACTACTTTACGAACCTGTTCAACAATAGGATATGCACCAGTAAATACGTGACCTTTATAACCCATATTACGTACTTCTGCATCACGTACTTGCTTCCAATAACCCTTACCCGGATTACCTGCAGTCTTTTCAATCTTAGCACCTACAACTGCTTTAGGCTGATTAGCAAGCAATGCACCAGGAATAGTCTCATACAGAGAAGCTTCCATAGATACAACGCTATATTCACTCAAAGAATAAACACCTTCGTTATCATCCTTCGGCATAGCAGTCAAAGTCAGAACTGCAGCAGAAGCAGAAGCCTGCACTCTACGATTCTTATGAGCATTGATCTTCTTCAACAGCGCATTTACTAAATCTGCAGGGGTAGTAGTTTCAGCATATACTTCATAAGTATGAGTAAACTGCCAAGCAGCTTCATACATGTCCTTATAAACAATACGCAAAACGTAACGATTACCAGCAATGATAGTAGCGTTAGTCAAAGTGATCACAATCTTTTCTTCAACAGGAGCTACATATTCGCCAATTACTGCAGACGGTTTAGAAGCTTTCTGAATTTCAGTAGAGAAATCAATATTAGCTTTCTGTGCTACTGTACCATCAGGCATAGTAACATTCATCTTTTCACCTGCTACACCTACATACAGAGAGTTAGCATTTACTGCATCAGCAGCAGTATTAATAAGAGCCTTATTCTCATCGAACAAAGCAACATCACCAACAGCCAAAGCATCTACTGTAGTGTAAGAAGCTGGAGCTTGTTTTCCGATTAATACGGAGTGTACTGATTGTAACATATTAAAATATTAAAATTAAATTAGACATTAGCGCTTAGTCTATTCGCTTACTTTCTACTTTCATTATTTCAGATTTCCACGTTGGTAAGCGCCTTAATTATTCGTCCTAAGATTTCTTAGAACTTGCATTAGGTATAGTTTGTACTATCATTTGAACTGCTAGATCAACTATATCCTAATGTGAATTTTCTGGTAAATCTGTATACTCTTTAGTTAAATCCTAGAGAGTACCTAAGTCCTTAGCTTTTCTTAAGTAAGTAAGTTCATAAGAACTTATATTATAATTACCATCAGTATATAATACAATTTTATTGTCAGTATATACTCTAATAGGTTTTGCTTGATTATAACGTAATCTATGATCTGATAGACTATTACTTAGTCTGGAGCTTACTGTTTCTATTGTAGCCTCTATTACATCAGATTCGCGAGTAATTAAGTTATTGCATTTATTATCCTTTATACTTATATATACATTTTCACCAAGTGCAAACATATAATCTTCAGGATAATCGGCTTCCCATTTATTACCTAATTTACTAAAGCTATAAGTAGTATAGCTCTTAGTATTCACCAAAGTACGTATGTTATCAGTAATCTCTTGATTCCTCTAGAATACTCTAAAGTTCTATTTAACATATTCGTCTTTAGCTCTATTTATAAAATGAAACAAAGTATCTGAAGGAAACTTGATAGTTTCATTATAATTAGGTATGATATTGTTCAGCTGCCTCTCTACATTTATTTGAAAATCTCTCTCACACATAATTATTCAGATACTTGGTTTAACTAAAACTTAGAAGATTGTCTTTGAGATTCTATATTCTCTAAAGCAATTACTACTGCTCTATTAATAATCTCATACATTACATCTTCAGGGAAGTCTAACTCTTGTTCAGGTTTAGTATAATCAAACTTAGTTGGTTTCTTAACGTAAGTAAGATCTACTCTATAGAACTCTGTATTATCTTCTACTCTTGGAGCATACATAGGATCCTGCATTAAAACAGGATCTACGTATACTAAGAGTTTATCATTTTCTAAAGTAGCTACTGGATTCTCTACCCAAGGTATATTATTATAAGTCTACTTAAAAGGCTTTACTAATTCATGACTAGTAAGTACGCAGTTAGTCTAGAATTGTCCATACTTAAGTAATACACTAAGTATAGTCATTCTATT
>ERZ827490.3582-NODE-3582-length-13783-cov-3.237981_pt1 | contig 13783 bp, 9 predicted proteins | sample MGYA00519770_ERZ827490 | MGnify/ENA primary metagenome ERZ827490 (study PRJEB31778, sample SAMEA3449324) | human gut metagenome | biome: human gut; feature: human-associated habitat; material: faeces | place: United Kingdom | collected 2010/2012 ...
TATTATAATTATATTTAAACTTATATGATTCAATATTATTTTTATAATATGACGAATTTATATAATTTTCATCGTAAAATAAATTATTAAACTCTCCTTTAAATTTTTCTTCTAAATACATATCAACAGCTAGTTTGCTATCTACTTTATTTAAAGGTGGAGATATACTTAGAATACTTTCATTAACTTGGTATATATAAAATACAATTAAAGATTTGTCATATACACGTACTTTAAAACTTCTATCATTAGATTTAAAGAAGAATTGATAAAATTTGTTTTCAGGATTATTTTCAAAGAATATTTCATAATATTCATCAATAATTAAGTTTTCAACTAAGTAATAATCAAAGAATATATATATAGCTTCTATACAAATATCTCTAATTAATTCAATTTTATTTTCTTTATTAGAAAAATCTAAAGTAGGAGAACTTAAGATATTGAAAAATGTAGAAAAATGATTATTAGAGTTTAAGCTTAAAATATCAGATTTTTCACTTTTTAAATTAAAAGAATTATTAGAAGATAAGGGACAAAAGCAGTGAATGTAAGAAATTAAATCGAAATAACTATTATACAATCCTTGGAATAACTTGTTATAACAAGAATTAGAATATTGTTTTTTTAGTACATCAACTCTAGTTAATAGATTTAAACTATATTCTAAAAGTGTATTTAAATTATTTTGAGGGTTTCTATCTAATTTTATACTGGGGGTATCTTTAATTAATAAATCATCGTTATAAGTACGTTTGTATAAATTGCATATAACTTTTATATTTTTTAAGTTTTCTTTTTTGAGGTCACTAAAAAAATTTAGATGTTTGTATATATTAGATGTCATTATTGCATTAATTAAGAAATCTATGCATATACATTCTTGAACTATAAATATTAGGTCATCTTTCATATAACCATCCTTTCTGAAAGTTTTATAATATTTATTCTATTCTTAGATAGAATAGAAGTTTACATATATATTTTAGGATATTTATAGTCTAGGAACTGAATTTAGCATGTATAAGATGGCTTTAGAACTTATGCACTAAAATAATATATCAAATATATACTATACTATGTGTAAAAAGTTAGAGGGTTAATGTAAGGATTAAAGATGTATTTAGGAGGTATGTAGATGTTAGAGATATCAAATGATTTGCAGGTTAATCAACCAACTGTAACAACTATAGGGAATACATTTGTAAGCGTAGAGAATTATTTATCAATACTAGAGTATGAAAATGATTTGATAAGAGTAAAAACAAAAGCTAAAACAATAAAAATATTAGGAGATAAGCTTTTATTAAAGTACATTACAGAGGGTGAAATTGGTATAAAAGGAGTTATATACAGTATTGAGTATGTAGATTAGGGGGATATACAAGTGATAAGTTATATAAGAGGATACTATGTTATAACGGTAGAAGGTGTTTCGGTAGAAAGATTTTTAAATCATTTAATGAGAAATGGTATAAAAGTATATAATGTAAAGAAAATAAGTAGTACAAAGATTGAGTTTAATTTAGATAGAGAAGATATTAAAGCATTTAAAAATGTATATAGAGGTAGTAATTTTCAAGTAAAAATAAAACAAAGCAGGAGGGCAAAAGATGCGGGGAATCAGAAAGCAGTCATCCGACACACAGAGCTCCAGTCAGCCGAAAGAAAAAAGAAGATTGGATACAAAACAGAAAAAAGGAATGTTGATCGGCGGAGGTATCTTCCTTGTGGCAGTGATCGCCCTGATTCTTGTGAAGAATCTGACAGGTGGAGGTGGAGCAGATGGAGAGAATGTTCTTTATGCGGATTCCGTCGGAATGATCACAGGGACAGGACTTGGGACACAGAACCGTTTTACAGGAGTGGTTGAAGCACAGGATACGTTGAAACTGACACTGGCAGACAATCAGAAGGTAAAACAGATCTTTGTTGAAAAAGGGCAGGAAGTAGAGCCTGGAACAAAGCTGTTTGAATACGATACAGAAGAGCTTGCCATGACATTAGATCAGGGAAAACTGGAGCTTGAGAAGATCACGAACAATATCAGCAGCCTGAATTCACAGATCGCGACACTTACAACGGAGAAGAAGAGTGCGCCGGCCAGCGAACAGCTGTCCTATACGACACAGATCCAGGAACTTCAGATGGAGATCAAGCAGGAAGAGTACAATTATAAAGTAAAAGAGCTGGAAGTAAACCGTACACAGAAGAGCCTGGAACAGTCTACAGTAACTTCTACAGTTGCCGGAATTGTACAGGAGATCAACGAACAGCAGGGAACAGACCCTTCTACAGGAGAGTCCAAACCGTTTATGAGTATCCTTTCTACAGGAAAATACAGAATCAAAGGAAAGATCAGCGAGCAGAACATCGGAGATCTGACACCGGGCACACAGGTGACGATCCGCTCCAGAGTGAATGAAGATGAGATCTGGACAGGTACAGTAGATAACGTAGACACAGAGAAGCCGGAGAACAGTTCCCAGGATTCTATGAGTTATGGTTCTGAGAACAGCGATAATCAGGCAACAAAGTATCCATTCTATGTCACATTGGATACAGTGGATGGATTGATGCTCGGACAGCATGTCTATATCGAGACAAGTACTTCACTGGAAGCAGACAAGATGTGGCTGATGCGTGACTACATTGTAGACGCAGATTCAGATCATCCATATGTATGGGTAGCAGGAGATAATGACAAGCTGGAGAAGCGTTCTGTTACACTCGGAGAGACGAACGAAGATATGGGAACCTGTGAGATCGTAGACGGACTGAAAGCTTCTGATTACATTGTATGGCCAAGCGAGGAGTGCAAAAAAGGTGCAGCTGTTGTGAAGAACGATTCAGGTACATCAGGCAGTACTTCAGGCAGTACTTCAGATATGTCAGGAGCCGAGGGCGGTTACGAAGAACCTGTAGAAGAGAATGCAATGCAGGAAGGAGTTCCGGGAACGGAGGAGAGTGCGGATGAATAAAAAGAAAATAATCAAGATCGGCATTCCTGTGGCAGCAGGCTGCATCGTTCTTGCACTTGGAATCGGTTTCGCAGTGAAGAACAGCGGAAAGGCTGTTAAAGTAGCTCCTGTCAGCAGTGTGAATTCCGGTGGCTGGTACGATGATAGCGGGATTGCAAGTTACGGAACCGTCACAACGAACCAAAAGCAGGACATTTACGTGGATGATACTATGCCGATCACACAGGTTTACGTGAAAGCCGGGGATACGGTGAAAGTCGGAGACCGTCTTGTGGCATACGACACGACACTTTCTTCCCTGGAGCTTGAGATGAAAGAAATGCAGATTCAGGGGATTGACCTGAACATTCAGAACCTGCAGAAAGAGATCACCCAGCTCAAGGGGACAAAGACCGCGAAGGCAGATACAGGGGCATCCGTCGTGCAGACAAGCGCAGATGGAGAACAACAGCCAACTGTACAGAAGATGAGTGCTGTAAAGACAACCGTTCTTAATACATCAAAAGAGGATGAGAATAAAAAACCGGATGGTGATACCTCGAAGGATGATACGACAAAAGATGACAATACAAAAGACGATGTACCGTCTTCCGCAATTGAGCGTCCATTCCCTGAAGCATTAAAGGGAAAAGAGGTTTACAGTGAGATTACATTAGATTCTGTTCCTTATAATAAAGAAGACGCAGACGGAACAATGGAAAAACCGTATCGTTATCTTTGTGCACCGGGGGCAGCCGTAAATGCACCGTTTATGCTCAAAGTATTAAAAGAGGGTCAAGTGTGTGCCTTTGATGTAGTAGATAACGCAGAAGCGCCGACAAAATTTGTATCCTGTTGGATCCTCGATGGAAAAACAGGACAGGTAGTCATACCGGATCCACAACCAACTCCAGACCCGGAGCCGACTCCAAATCCAGAGCCAACTCCGGAACCAGAGCCAACTCCGGAACCAGAGCCAGCTCCGGAACCGGATATTTCAGAAGATCCGGTTATCCCAGACACCCCGGCCCTCCCGTCAAAGGAAGAAGTGACGAAGCAAATCAAGGAGAAAGAGCAGAAGATCAAAGATCTGGATCTTTCCAGGAGATCCGCTGAACTGGAACTGAAAAAGCTGAAGAAAAAGGTCGGGGACGGCGTGATCAAAAGTACGGTAGAAGGTGTAGTCAAAGAAGCGACTGACGAAGCGTCTGCAAAGAATGAGAACAAACCGGTTGTCAGCGTTGTCGGAGAAGAAGGTTTCTATGTGACCGGAAGAGTCGGAGAGACAATGCTTGATCAGATCAAAGAAGGAATGACTGTGACTGTAATGTCCTGGCAGTCGGGAGAATCCTACGAAGCGACAGTTACAGGTGTTGGCAACTCACCGGTAAGCGATTATTCCACAGGAGAGAACCAGAATCAGTCCTTCTATCCGTTCACGCTCGTGATCCACGGAGACGCAAATCTCTCGAATGGTGAGTCTGTGAATCTGTCGATGAATGGAATTGCAGCAGGTAGTGATGGATCGATCTATCTTGAAAAAATGTTTGTCCGCGAGGAAGGAAACCGCTATTATGTCTACAAGCGGGGCGATAACGGCAGATTAACAAAACAGTATGTAGAGGTTGGCAAAAATATGTACAATTCACTGGAGATCACCTCCGGCCTCACAATGGACGACCTGATCGCGTTCCCTTACGGCAGAGATGTCAAAGAAGGCGCAAAGACACAGGAAGCAGATACCCTGTACGACTATTATTAAGAAGACTGAACAGTATCAAAATGAAAGAGAGTGAGGTGCCATTATGTTAGAAGACATCAGACTGGCGTTTCAGGGAATCTGGAATCATAAATTAAGATCTGCGCTCACAATGCTCGGAATCATCATAGGAATCGGTTCCATTATAGCAATTGTGTCCACGATCAAAGGAACGAATGAACAGATTAAGAAGAATCTGGTCGGTGCAGGAAATGACGCGGTAAATGTACAGCTCTATCAGGGTGACTGGCCGATCGATCTGCAGTATCAGTCACTCCCGGACGGAGTGCCGGAGATCTCAGACGAGACACTGCAGGAGGTCGTTGAACTCCCGGAAGTGGAGACAGCGTCTTTATATCATACAAGAAATGAATACGACGCAGTTTACCGCGGCGCAAAGTCATTAAGTAACAGCGTGATTCTTGGAATTGACAGAAATTATCTGGATGTTTACGGATATCAGGTAACCAAAGGAAGAGGATTAACAGACAAAGATTATTCCGAAGGACGAAAAGTAGCCTTGATAGACAAAACAACAGCGGCAAGTTTATTCGACAATGCAGATGTGATCGGAAGAACGATCGAGATCAAGGGAGAGCCTTTTGTTGTCGTTGGAATGGTTGCAAAGAAAGCAGAGTCCCAGCCGGTGATCAACTCAATGGAAGATTACTACCGCTACATGTCAGATGACCAGAGTGGAAAGATCATTATTCCGGATAATGTATGGCCGGTCATCTACCAGTATGACGAACCACAGAACCTTGTCGTGCGTGCAAAAAGTACAGATGATATGACAGCGGCAGGAGAGAAAGCCGCAGATATTTTAAATGCTATGCTGACAGTTTCAGATGATACCGTGAAATACAAAGGAGAAGATCTGTTAGAACAGGCAACACAGATCCAGGAGATCAGTAACTCGACAAATCAGCAGCTGATCTGGATCGCCAGCATTTCTCTGTTAGTTGGTGGAATCGGAGTTATGAATATCATGCTCGTGTCGGTTACAGAACGTACCGGCGAGATTGGATTAAAGAAGGCACTCGGAGCGAGAAAACGCAGAATTCTGACACAGTTCCTGACAGAGGCGGCGGTGCTGACACTGCTTGGAGGAATTATAGGTGTTCTTGGAGGAATCGCACTTGCGTACATTATATCCAAAGTCTCAGCGGTTCCGGTAGCAATCAGCGGAGTTTCGATTGTGATAGCAGTGCTGTTCTCCACACTGATCGGTATTATCTTCGGACTGATCCCGTCCGTGAAAGCGGCGAACATGAATCCAATCGAGGCACTGCGACATGAATAAAAAAACAGTGGAAAAAGAAAATACTTGTTTCAATTTCCTTCCATATCTGTTATAGTATGTGTTAATTAAAAGAGTCAGGAGAATCTGAGTGATCGGATTCTCCGTCTTTCTATGCAAAGAGAAAATAGCAATTATTAAAAGGAAAAGAGAAAAGGGGCATGTAGATTTGAGCAGCAGTACATTCGAAGGAAAGAAAAAGACAGAGAACGGAACAAAGAGGCTGATCTTCACAGCAGTATCTATCTTGCTGGAGATTGTATTCCTTCTCTTTCTGTTCACAAAGGTAAGTGAATACGCAACTATTATTGACTGGGCAACAAGAATCGTGGTAATCTTTCTTGTGCTTGGACTTTACAGCATGGATAAGACTTCATCGATGAAAATGCCATGGATCATACTGATGCTTGCATTCCCGATTCTTGGTGTGAGTCTTTATCTTCTCGTAGGTCTGAATGGAAGTACGAAGAAGATGCGGGCGAGATATGAAGAGATTGATAAAAAACTGCTCCCATATCTTCCGGATAACAGACAGATTCTTGAATGGATGAAAAAAGAGAATCCGCAGGCGGGGGCAATCGCTTCTTATCTGACGAATTACTCCTGTTACCCGGTTTATCAGAACACAGATGTTACCTATTATGATGAGGCAATCAAAGGGCTGGATGCACAGCTGGAGGATCTTTCAAAGGCAGAAAAGTTCATCTTTATGGAGTATCATGCCATCGAAGACGAAGAGGCATGGCAACGGATCCAGACGGTACTTGAAGATCGTGTGAAAGCAGGCGTAGAAGTTCGTATCTTCTATGATGATATGGGATCGATTTGGTTTGTGAACATGGATTTTGCAACAAAACTGAAATCTTTAGGAATCAAATGCCGTGTATTTAACCCGATTCTGCCGGGACTGAATATGTTCCTGAATAATCGCGATCACCGGAAGATTACTGTGATTGATGGAAAGGTTGCTTACACAGGTGGATACAATCTGGCGAATGAGTATTTCAACATCACGCATCCGTATGGAATCTGGAAAGATACCGGGATCCGTATGGAAGGAGATGCGGTCAAGTCTATGACAGTAGCATTTCTGGAAATGTGGAATGCAGCCGGAAATGTAAAGTCAAAAGAACTTGTACCGGAGAAATATGTGATCAACTATGCATACCAGGCACAACAGCGTGGTTATGTCCAGCCATATGCAGACAGTCCGCTCGATGGTGAGCAGGTAGGCGAGGAAGTATATATCAGTATGGCGAATAAAGCAGAGAAATACTGCTGGTTTATCACTCCATACCTGATTATCACAGACGAGATGACACATGCACTCACACTGGCAGCAAAGCGTGGTGTTGATGTACGTATCATAACACCGGGTATCCCGGACAAGAAGATGGTCTACAGTGTGACCCGTTCCTTCTATCATAATCTGGTTAAGCATGGAGTCCGTATCTATGAGTGGACACCGGGATTCTGTCATGCGAAGATGAGTGTGGCAGATGATAAAATGGCGACCTGCGGAACGATCAATCTCGATTACCGCAGCCTGTACCATCATTTTGAGAATGGATGCTTCCTGGCAGATTGCGACGCAGTGCTGGAGATCCGGGATGATCTGATCCGCACGATGGGAGAAAGCAGAGAAGTGACCGAGCAGTATAAAGAAGGAAGAAGTGCGGGCTTAAGACTCGGACAGCTGATCTTACGTCTGTTTGCGGAGCTGCTCTGATAATATCGTTTGTGGGTTGAATTTGCATTGGATTGATTGTATAATGAACTTGATTGTTGAGAAATTAACAATAGGTTTTTTATGAAATGGATGGTCTGCCGGTCAGAAGATACTGACCCCGACAGCCGGATATGAACTTTATTTTATGAAGGAGGAATCAACGATGATTACCTGGAACAATTTGGATAAGCTTACTTCTTATCAGGAACTTGAGAAGACAGAAAGTGTAGACCTCGCAGCAGTGATGGCCGGAGAGAACGGAGCAGAGCGTGTGAAGAACTACAGCGTTCCGATGGCAGAAGGATTAGCATACAATTATGCAGCGAAGAAAGTGGATGACACAGTTCTCTCAGCTCTTGAGAAACTGGCAGAAGAAGCACAGCTGACAGAGAAGTTCGAAGCACTTTACAACGGAGAAGTTGTGAACACAGGAGAGAAGCGTCTCGTACTTCACCATATGACACGCGGACAGCTCGGAGATGCTGTTGAGGCTGACGGTGTAGACAAGCGTACTTTCTATGTAGAGCAGCAGAAGAAGATTGCTGAGTTCGCGAACAAAGTACATGCAGGTGAGATCACAAACGGTGCCGGAGAGAAGTTTACAACAGTTGTTCAGATCGGTATCGGCGGAAGTGACCTCGGTCCTCGCGCAATGTACCTTGCACTTGAGAACTGGGCAAAGAAGAATGATACATTCAAGATGGAAGCAAAGTTCATCAGCAACGTTGACCCGGATGATGCGGCAGCAGTTCTGAATTCTGTAGATGTTGCTCACTCTATCTTCGTACTTGTATCCAAGTCAGGAACAACACTTGAGACTCTGACAAATGAGTCCTTTGTAAAGGATGCTCTTAAGAATGCAGGACTTGACGCATCCAAGCATATGATCGCAGTAACAAGTGAGACTTCACCACTTGCCAAGAGTGATGATTACCTTGCAGCCTTCTTCATGGATGACTATATCGGAGGACGTTTCTCATCTACATCAGCAGTTGGTGGAGCCGTACTTTCCCTCGCATTCGGACCGGAAGTATTCGCACAGTTCCTTGACGGAGCAGCAGCTGAGGATAAACTGTCCCTCAATAAGAATATCAAAGAGAACCCGGAGATGCTCGATGCATTGATCGGTGTATATGAGAGAAATGTACTCGGATACCCAAGCACAGCAGTACTTCCATACTCCCAGGCACTGAGCCGTTTCCCTGCACATCTGCAGCAGCTGGATATGGAGTCTAACGGAAAATCCGTAAACCGCTTTGGTGAGCCGGTTGATTATGTAACAGGACCGGTTATCTTCGGAGAGCCTGGAACAAACGGACAGCACTCCTTCTATCAGCTTCTTCACCAGGGAACAGATATTGTGCCGCTTCAGTTCGTAGGATTCAAGAACAGCCAGATCGGTACAGATGTTGTGATCCAGGACAGCACAAGCCAGCAGAAACTCTGCGCGAACGTAGCTGCTCAGATCGTAGCATTTGCATGTGGTAAAGCAGACGAGAACCGCAACAAGAACTTCGAAGGAGGACGTCCTTCAAGTATCATTATCGGAGACCAGTTAACACCGGCATCTCTCGGAGCACTGCTTGCTCACTTTGAGAACAAGATCATGTTCCAGGGATTCCTGTGGAATGTAAACAGCTTCGATCAGGAAGGTGTTCAGCTCGGTAAAGTCCTTGCAAAACGCGTACTTGCACATGAGACAGACGGAGCCCTGAGAGTATTCAGTGATCTTCTGAACATCTAATCGAATTATATAAGTAAAAAGTATAGGAATCGTGCTGTCGGCGGAGAGTTCTGCTGACAGCACGATCTTTTATATATTAGGAAAGTGCTTTCCTAATATATAAAAAACGCTCCGCTTAGGATGCACACTGCGGCGTATAATGTAAGTGTCGCAAGCGACCGCCGCAGGCGCAAGAATGTGCCGAGGCACATTCTTTGTTCAAGCAAGGATTTTGTAAAAGAGAGAGGAAGCAAATGAAAAAGCGAAGGATTAAAGGAATTCAGATGATTCCATATGGTCTTCTGGCCGGAGTTATGACAGAAGATTCAATAGAAGAGAGGCAAAGAGAAGTCCGCCTGACAGAGATTTCATCCGAAGGATTCCGCATCCGGTTTTGCAGGAGAGGGAAAGCAGAGGAGAACATTTATCCGAAAGCATTCAAGATCTGCTTCTATCAGATGGATCAGGCAGAGTATCGGGAGATTGAAATTCGTCATTTTCAGACAGAGGCCGGGGAACAGACAGAATTCTATCAAGCCTATGATATTTTCACAGTTCAAGAAGATTATAAAGAAGCCTTTCAGAAGCTCTGTGTCGAATATAGCCGATACATTTCGCTCAAGCTGGAAGAGGATGATGCACATCTGGCGCAAGAAATGACCGGTTATCCCGCGCAGGAAGAAGAGGAACATTTCAAGAATGAAACAGAACAAAATAAAGCGTGGTTTCAGAATGCGGAGATCTTCCGGAATCTGCCGGCAGAATTAGCGGTAGAACTGGATCATCCGAAACTATACGAACAATATCTGACCAGACCGATTGAACGGTTCATGAAAGAATATTGGCAGCAGCATGGAATCAAAGATGCGCGGATCCTGGGAAGACAACCGGACCGGTTGTATATCGGCAACCAATTCTGTCCACATTTATTCCCGAAAGATGAACAGTTCTTTGCACTTCTTGAGAAAGCAGATAAAGAACGGATGGAAGTGACCGTTGCCTTTTCCTTTATTCGGGAAGACAGGCTTGCACAGACAGAACAGCTGTTGACACGCCTGGATCAGTGGTGTGAACAACAGAAGACTTCCGGGGCGGAGAAGAAACGACTTGAGGTTGTAGTCAATGATTGGGGACTGGCACATCTTGTGAAGCGGACAGAACATCTGATCCCGTGTCTTGGGACGCTCTTAAATAAGCGGAAGAAAGATCCAAGAATGTTCTACAAGATGGGAGATAAGACGCTGTTGGAACAGAATAATCTGAATGCAGGATTTTATCGCACCTATCTGGAAGAAAGCTTTGGAATCAGCTGTTATGAGTGGGAAAGCTGCGGTTATACACAGGAAATACCGCAAAAGATACAGAACCATCTACACGTGCCGTTCTATCAGACAAATACGTCGAGCTATTGTACACTTTGCGCTGTACTGGAACACGGTGAACGTGGAAAACAAAGGGAGAGACAAGAATGTCCGGCACCGTGTCTGGAACATAGCTTCTTCTATCCAAAGCATTTATATATGAAGGGAAAATACAACAGTCTGTTCGCATTGGATAAACATCTGCTGGATGAACCGGAGCAGTTGAAGAGAGAACTCGGAATAAAATGGAACCGTCTTGTGGTCAATCTATTGTGAAATGTGAAAAACAGAAGGATGATGGAAGAATGGAGACACAGAAAAGAAAACAGAATGAAAAAGAAAAAGCAGAGCGAAAGATGAAAATTGTTGCAGGACTTGGCTCTGTGGATGAATATATTCCATATGTCCAGGCAGGAGCAGACGAATTGTTTTGCGGATATGTGCCATACAACTGGACAAAAAAATACGGAACCGTACTTCCACTGAACCGCAGGGAAGTGCTGGCTTATAATGTGCAGCTCGGTTCTTTCAGTGAATTAGAGATCCTCTCAGCAATGATCAGGAAGTACAGAAAGCCGGTACATATCGCGATGAATTCCCTTTATTATATTCCGAAACAATATGAAGAGATTGCAGACATTGTGAAACAGTGTATGAAAATCGGATTCGACAGCTTCATCCTTGCCGATCCGGCATTGATTTTGTACTTGAGACAAAAAGGCATATCCTGTAAGATCCATCTTAGCGGTGAAGCAGGAGAAATGAACCGGGAGGCAATCAAAGTTTTCCGGGAAATGGGAATCGGCCGGATCATCTTCCACAGGAAAAATACAGTTGTATTGATGCGGCAGATGATAGAAGCTGTAAATGCAGAAAAACTGGAATTCGAGGCCTTTGCATTGAACGAATTGTGTCAGTTCACAGGGGCATTCTGCAATTCCCTTCACTGTGACGAGATGGGTTATCTGTGCAGGACGACTTACTGGGGAGATGCTGAGATGGAAGAGCGTATGGAACGAGTGATAAAAAGAACATTGGAGATAGAAGAGCAACAATATCTCTGTGGGAAGAGTGGATGTGCTCTGTGTGCGCTGCCACAGCTGGAGGCAGCAGGGATTACTCATCTGAAACTGGTTGGACGAGGAAATTATGTGGAAGATATGATCCGGGATATTCGGAATCTGAAGGCTGCGCTGGGAGTTCTGGAGGAGAATCGAAGAGAAGAAAAAGAGACAGGGAGATATATCGATCAATTGAATAAGAAAATATTTGATGGTCAGCCGTGTGGAAATAATTGTATTTATAATCCGGGGCAGTTTCTTTGAGTTGTATGGGGAAAAAGAGAAAAGTTCAGAATAGAAAAAGAAGCGTATTTCGTGGAGTAGATTACTCTACGAATTTTTTATGGAAAGCCTTTGGAATCAAGGGTTTTCAGGTGTCTGACCAAAAATTTGACGGTAAATAAATGCTGTAAAATTTGTAATTATGATTGATTTTTTAACACATGTGATCACAAAAGTGTGAAGTGACTTAGATAAATAAAGATAAATATTTTTAATTTTTTGATTGGATAGCTTTGAAATTATCTGACAATTGACCAGAAATCTGACGGCGAATAAAGGAAAAACTATTAAAAAAAGGATCCTAAAATGATGAAAATATCTGTTTTTCGATTTTTTCGCTAAGATATTGTATAATTTTACGAAATGAACGTATTCAGATTGACAGAAATGTTTGAAAAGAGTACACTATATACGACAATTATTTTAAGATTTGAAACAATTTAAAGAAAAAGCGTATTTCGTAGAGTAATCTACTCTACGAAATTTTTTGCAAAAAGGGTGAAGGCTTATGGGAAGAAGACCGGCAGATCTGTCAGGAAGAAAGTTCGGTATGTTGACGGCCGAGTATGCGACAGAGAAAAGGGATAAACGGGGCTCCGTTTATTGGCATTGTGTCTGTGATTGTGGAAATGAAGTTGACGTGACGGCAGCAGGTCTTGTGCATGGTAATTATCATAGCTGTGGTTGTTTACAAAAGAAGAACCGTCAGGAAATTGCGCAGAGACGACATCTCGTAGACGGAACCTGTGTTGAAGTACTAGAAAAAAGAAAAAGCAGAAAAGATAACATGAGTGGTTTCCGTGGCGTTTTCCAGTTGAAGAATTGTAATCGGTATCGTGTGGATATTGGGTTCAAGGGAAAACGCTATTATGTTGGTCTTTTTGACAATTATGACGAAGCGGTGCAGGCAAGACTTGCGGCGGAGAACCTGATCCACAATGGTTTCATTCAGAAATGGAAGGAATGGAATGAGAAGAAGAAGGAAGATCCAAAGTGGGGGAAGGAGCATCCGCTTGTGTTTGATGTGAAGAAAGAGGATGGAGAGATTCGGGTGAGTGTGTGTGATGAGTAGTAAAAAGATGGCGATTGCTATGTTTGGACAAAAACGATTAAGCAGAGAAGGCGGAATAGAAATTGTTGTCAAAGAGCTTTGCACAAGAATGGCGAAGAATGGTTATACAGTTACTTGTTATAACAGATCAGGACATCATGTGAGTGGGGCAGAATATGATAAGAAAACTGAATACGAAGGAATTAATCAGAAATGCGTTCCAACCATCGAAAAGAAAGGTCTTGCAGCTGTTAGCTCATCATTCTTTGCGGCACTTTATAGTGCATTTGGGAAATATAATGTTGTACACATTCATGCCGAAGGACCAGCCTTTTTTTCATGGTTGCCGAAGTTGTTAGGGAAAAGAGTAATAGTGACGGTTCATGGTTTGGACTGGCAACGTGAAAAATGGAAATCAGGTTTCGGATCTAAGTTTATCAAACAGGGCGAGAAAAACGCAGTGAAATACGCTGATGAAATCATCGTTTTGAGCAAAGGCGTACATGATTACTTTAGAAATCAGTATGGAAGAGAGACAAGATTTATCCCAAACGGTG
>ERZ827490.3583-NODE-3583-length-13777-cov-8.339528_pt1 | contig 13777 bp, 13 predicted proteins | sample MGYA00519770_ERZ827490 | MGnify/ENA primary metagenome ERZ827490 (study PRJEB31778, sample SAMEA3449324) | human gut metagenome | biome: human gut; feature: human-associated habitat; material: faeces | place: United Kingdom | collected 2010/2012 ...
TGACGGTAAGAGACCAGTCTATCCAGTCCCAAAGTCCGCCTTTCAGTTTGTCTTTGAGTTCCAGACAGGAGGCAGCGATAATGGATGCATACAGAGCCGTCCACGGATTGAGGGCGGCAAATCCTACAAGAAGACCGCCAATAAGGTGCTTATAGCGGTTGCTTTGTTTGAGAAATTCGATAATTTTGTTCATAATGAGTTGTTTTTGAAAATTGTTTTGTATATTTGCAGTGAGGAATAGCATTAGAAGTCCAGTGCCGGATTGTAGTTCCGGAAGATTGCTTCTTTTGCTATTCTTTTTTTATCTTGTTGTAAAGTTCCGGACTATCCGATATACTATGCAGCACATATTCTCCCCAATCATATTCACGGACAATCAGCAAATTTTTTTCTCCACTCACTTCCACTTCAAAAATGTGTGACTGTACGACACGTTTGATACCTTTATGGTTATCTGTTGTGCCAAGGTATGCTGCATTTGAAAACACATTGTTTATGTCCAGCAGCATTTGATTTTTGGCTTTGAAATGTTTGTGCGGTTGATTAGTCCATTCTCTAATAGAGGTACCTGTAATATTCACATCATGATGAAAATGTGTATTACGGATAATAGTTCCTTGTAATGGCTTGGCTGCTGCACGTGTTTGTTTTGCATCGGCTTTTGCTAATTCCCGAACCAGTTTGCATGCAGCGCACAATTCATTTTCCGGAACGAAGACCAGTTCCATCTTTCCGTTGTTCATATCGCAATCCTTACAGCGCTTGATGGTGTATGGGTTATAGTCGGGCATCGTCTTTTGTTCCATGCCTGCATTGAACCGGAACATACCTTTCTTGTCAAGTTCCAAAGCTGACTCTCCTCTTGCCATAGCCTCTTCATGATCCGTAGCCGGATACTTAGATTTGCGTACCTGGACTACGGAACAGCGGCAGCCCCATCCGTTAGGCGGATAGAATTCTTCCCAGAACGGGTCTGAAGCCGGGAGTGTGATGCCGGCCATTTCTGCATGGGTGGGACGTACCTTTGCATCCCCGGCCGTGCGGTACTGCAGATAATAGCGGTCGCCGTCCTGCATGAACCGTTCCCATTTGGCCGCCATTTCAGCTGAAGCCTGTACGAAGTTAAATTCAGCCCGTAGATAGTTTGAATTGTATGTTTCGTCGATCTTCCGGACATCATTCAAAAAGCGTTCGAACGTCTTTCTATTGCCATTCTCATCCAATAAGGAGGGAAAGGCTTCATTCAGTTCATGAAAGGTCTTCAGCCCGGAGAATACATAGTTGGAGCGCTCCAGCCGTTTGCGCATAGCCTCGGACATTTCCACCTGCCGGAATGATCCGTTCAGGACGGAAGAGTGAGTCTCTATAAAATCCTGCGCTTCTTCGGATGCCAGAATACCTATTTCAAGGCTTGCCCCTTCCTGCCGGAACAGTACCTTCATCATGCGGTCGAACTTTTCACGTACCAGGTCAACCGGTGTGCATATATCTTTTCCGGATGCATACTGCAGCAAGGTTTTTGCAATTCCTTCATTCTGCTCCGGATTATGCAGATTGGAATATGACAGCAGTTCTTTGGAGAATGTTTTCCCCCTGAGTGTTGCGCTGATCAGCTCGGCTTCAAACTCGGCCCGGTTCTCCAGGGCATATCTGGACAGTTCCTTTTCGATAAGTTCCCTGTTCACCTTTTCCATGTTCCATTGGTGCTCTACCATGCTGTAAGCTTTGGGCTCCAGCAGCGCATCGATGTGGTGACCCAGTTCATGAAGGAATGTGTTATCCTGTGCACCTGAGCGGTACTGCATTTTCTTTTCCTTGTACGATTTGTAGTCTCGTTCACGGAGTTCGTTGAAATACAGAATACCATCATCACCCTCAAACATGGGTGCCCGGTATTCTGCCCCGGAAGTTTTTCCTCCTTTCTTTTTTAGCAGTCTGGGAAGCTTGATGCCATGTTCCAGGATAATACGGGCTGCATCTTCCGCATCTTTTCTGGCTTCTTTGTTCTTGATTATTGAAGCCCATTCCTTGGCCATTTTTTCGATGTCCTCCGTTTTTCCCGCCTGCAGGATGGGCTTCCTGTTTTCCAACAATTGGGAATATCGCTGGTGCAGCCCCGAATAATCATCGGGGCTCAGTCGAAAAAACGGGACAGCGTTTCAGCCGGTTTGCCGTCTTTCTTTTTTTTCGGATCTGTCGGGTCCGGCTCTTCCTTTGGCTCCTTTTCCTCACACGGAATGCCGTATTTTTCCTCAAAGTACTGTGGCTTCACCTTGTAGTGCTGGAGTACCATTTCTTCGTAGGCTTTCTGCTGTTCGGGTGTGTAGTCAATGGAGTAGTCCCAATCAAAACGCAGCCCTTTGACAGGGAACCCGTGGCGCACCATGCGCGGAATGAGTTGGTTGTTCACTATATCCCGAAGCATATCACAGTCGCTTTCCACAAGGTTCTGGAACACTTCAAGGTGCGTTTCTGACTGTGACAGGCTGGAGCCGTCTTCAATGGTCATCGTCTGCCCGATGATAAGCTTTGACAGTTCGGAGTTGGCCCGATCGATGCGCTTGTCATAGACATTGAATGCATCTCCCTTGCCGCTTTCCACAAATTCGATTTCGGTTTCCATTCCTGCCACCATGGAGAGGGCGGTTCCGGCTTCACGCAGCATCTTGTCGAGACGGTCAATCTCTTTCTGATCGCGCGAAGTGGTACGTGCTATACGCATGGGCATCCCGAATATTTCCCCGAAGGTGTCCCAAAAGGCCAGCATGTTCTTTTTTGGAATAGTCTGTGAAGCAGCCTTGAGATACAGCCCGAGGTCGTCAGGTCTGCCGGCCTCAATGAGCCAGTCGGAAAAAGGAGGCTGGCGGTAATCTATACCGGTAGTCCAGTCCTGTCCGAGGTCGGTTATGACACGTCCGTACTCAGGAATGACATGCTTGCGCGGAATAAGCTTCACATCCGAATAACAGATGCAGCCGTCGCCGTCAGTGCAAAGGTCGCCCAATTCGATGAGCGAATGTCCCCAGTAGATTGAATCAAGTGCATAGCGCATGAGCTGCTTGAACCAGGACTGGTCAAAGAAATGAACCGCTTCCTCGTTCTCATCCCCTTTCATATCCACGATTTTGAACGAACGTGCCATGACAAAACCTCTGCGCTGCTCCACACACCCGGAGAGGTGAAGGTCTATTTCCGCGTCCCGGTAGATGTCGTACAGGCGCTGGCGGCTGGGACTGTCCACATTGATGGCATACTGCCAGGCATCGCGCCAGTTCTTGATGTCCTTCCGGGTGAGTGCATCGGTGGTGCGTTGCAGGTCGATGACCATTTTCTGCACCCGCTTGATGTCTTTCCCCTTGGCCAGATTAAAATTGCCGTATGGCGTTTGCAGTACGTTTTTCGGTTTATTGGAAAACATACCGCTGAAAAAGTCTTTAATATCCATAGTCCTACCAGTTATGATGAAGCTGCTTCTGACAGCTGTAAACAAATGAATTTCCGGACGGAAGCCCATCTTCTCCGACAGCCAAAGGCAAATCAGGGACAATTTTTCCGGCCTGTACGCCTTCAAGCCACTTGATGGCCCGTTCATACCGTTCCTTGCGTATCTCGCTTCCCATCTTTTGCGGCATGGCTGCACTCATGTGGTAAAGTGAAATGTCGCAGGTGTACATGACAATGAGCCGGTTCCGATGTTCATCCTGTGCAGAGAAAATGGCCGTACAGTCGTATTTCGGCCGTAGATAACCGGCAATTTCTTCCCGGGCTTCCGCTTCTGCATTGGTACGGTTTTCCGGGCTTACCTGCGAGATAACCTTTAATGCGTTGTCGCCGATGACAACTTTGTAATCTTCTTCTGTAATGAACATGACCTTATTATTTAGTGATGAACAATGCCATTTTTTCTATATCCCGGATAGTGGTTCCCTTGCGGAAACGGTGGCGGTGAATCAGTTCACAGATGTTCCTTTTGGGGACAACTTTCAGTTTGCCACCCATATACAGGACGTAGTACTTTCTTCCGTAGAGCTTGGCGTACTTGCAAGCACGGGCAACGGCACGTTTATAGCGCCATGCAAAAATCATTCTTTTAATCAGCTGTATCATGTTACCATATATTTTTGGCGGTCGGCCTTTTACCGAACACCGGTTGAAAACTCTCCTGCCTTGAATTGCGCTGCAGCATCCAGATGGCTCCCTCGTCGGCATCCGGTGCATCATCGTGAATACGGCTGCCACGCTCCAGTGCCAAGGTCTGTTCGATTCCGGTCTGCATATCCGGCGATTCTTTCAACTTCTCATTGTAGAATACGAAACCGCGTTCCCATAATGGTGACACCGCTTCGATGCGCTGGAGCTTGTCCGGTTTCTTTCGTTTGTCCGGCATGATGGGCAGTTGGTATCCACGCAGATTCCCTTCTGCCTCAAACTCATCCAGAATGACATCCTGCATGAAGTTCGCTTCCATAAAGAACTGCACGGCTGCCGTATCGCGTGTACGTTCGTAGAGGTCGTACAGCCACCGCACCATTCCGGAAACGGTATCCTGCCGGACGTAGCAGTCTATAAGGTGCAGTTCCTTCCCGATCTTGCCCCAAAGCCGGCAAGCCTTGTAGTCGTTGGAAGTGGTCGATTTGAAAGAGGGGTCGGTATAGCAGACCAGCATTTCATACTTGGACAGTCTGGGCAGTTTCTTGTAACGAATCCAGTCTGCCCGGAAGATAGTGCCGTCCACGATGGGGTTGTGCATCATCTCCTTTTCCCATGCCCGGTAGCCTACGAAATCCCTGTATTCCTGCGCCTCTTCTTTCGTCCATTTTTCGCGCCATACCGGTTCTCCGTTCTTGTCTATTGCCTTGATGACGGATACATGTACCCCTTTTGTTTTGGTGAGATTGGCCAGCACCGAGTTTTTAGAAATGAGGTTCCCGACCATGATAAAACGCCCCCGGCCCACATCCAGTGCACCAAAAAGGGCTTCTTTCACCCAGTCTGTAATGTCATGCACCCGTTTCTCATTGCGGCACAGTTCGTCGTCATCCAAGTCATCGATGACGATGTAGTCCGGACGTGCTTCCCGGTCGCGCAGACCACGCGGAGACTGTCCGCGTCCGCAAGCCAGGAATTTCACCCCGTTGGCTGCCTTGAACTCCCCATCCTGCCAGGAAGCATTTCCCTGCTGCTTGCCGAAGTCGGCAATGATGCGCTGGTTGTGTTCCAGTTCCGCCTGAATGTCACCTAACAGACGCGTGGCTGAATCTTCGCTTTTGCCGACCACCACCATGAAGTTGATGAGGCGCTTGGGCTGGAACATCAGCCACAACGGAACAAAAATGTCCATGTGTGTGGACTTGGCATGGCCACGCGGCCACATGAATACCGCTTTCAGGTTGGGTGTGCCTTTTACTTTAGCCGCTGCCGCATTGTGGAACGGTGCATTGTGGATGGTGCGTATGACTTCCCCGGTGGTTTTGTCACGCAAGGTGAGGAAGTGGGGAAAGTAATACTCACAGAACGCGGCATAGTTACCCTGCAGCCGCAGAATACGCCTGTCCTTTTGTGCCGGTGTCTCGCCCGCGAGCAAAGCCGTATCCGTGATGGACTGCACTCTTTTACAGTGTTCCTTCCACTGTTCGTATGCCTGTTTCTTTTCCGCTTCTGTTGCCATAGCCGTTTTATTTTATGCCCATCTGTTCGGTGATATACAGATCCTGGTACTTGTTGATTGCCCTGACCAGTTCCGGAGTCACTTCCGGGTCGATGGTTGAACGGTATTCAATCCATTTGGAGAATGCCATGAACACTTCAATGACATCCACTACATTGGCCTTCTTGTCTAACTTTTCGATCACCGCCGAAAGTTTGGCCAGTTTGTCCCCGAGACCGGCTACAAGTGCAGGGTCGTTTGATTCGTTGACTTGAGTAATGAGTGTATCAATGGTGAGCAGGAGTTTGTTCACCAGTTCCGGCCGGGTGACGTTCTTTGCCGCCCTTGCTTCTTTCCATCCGTCAGCCGTGCACCATTTTGAAATGGTGACGCGTGACACGTCCACTTTCTCCGCAATTTCGGTCTGCTCCATACCGGAAAGGAACAGTGAGCGTGCAAGAGATTTTTTCTTTTCGATTTCTGCCTTTGTCATATAATAAAGAATATAGGGTTAAAGGCAGGCTTCGGAGTTCCTTGCACCTGCCCGATTTATTCGCAAAGTTGTCCGCTTATCAGCTTGCAGCCAAAATAATGTGCAACGGTTTCATAGAAGTGTGCAACCATTGCACACTTTTTTGGCTTCCCGGTAAGTGCTCTGTAATATTGCAGCGCCAATGCATAAAGGCGTGGCATGAGAAAATGAGTAAACGTGTAAGAATATCAAACGACAGCCTGAACAGCTACGGAAGCCGTGTGCTGACATCGGGCATGAGTGTGGAGCAGTATTGTCGAAACCCGGTACTGCTGTACATGCACCAACGCGGGAACGTGATTGGCTATGTGAAGGACCTTCGGGTGGAAGATGGTGAGGTAACCGGGGAACTGGTGTTTGACGAAGCAACCGACCTCAGTAAAAGATGCAAGAAACAGTTTGAATTCGGCAGCCTGAGAATGGTGAGTGCCGGAATAGACATTTTGGAACTGAGTGACCAGCCCGAACATTTGCTGCAGGGGCAGACCAGCCCTACAATAACCAAAAGCAAGCTGTATGAGGTATCACTGGTGGATGTAGGTTCCAATGATGATGCCATCGTACTGATGAAGGATGGAAAACAAATCACATTGGGAAAGGATGGTGATTGTCCTTTGCCACTAATTAATAACCAAAAAACAACAGAAGAAATGGAACTGAAACTTTTGGCCCTTCAATTGGGGCTGCCGGAAACGGCAACGGAGGCTGATGTTAATCGAGCCTTAAATGAACTGAAAGCAGCCAAGGCAGAGAATGATTCCTTGAAACAAGAAAACGGGAAGCTGACTTTGGCCCGTATCACCAGCCTTGTGGAAAAGGCAGTGGTGGAAAAGCGTCTGGGAGAAGACAAGAAGACACAGTTTATCGAACTTGGCAAGAAGGTCGGTGTCGATGAACTGAAGAATGTGCTTGATGCCATGCAGCCCCAGGTGAAGATTTCCACTGTATTGAGCTATCAGGGCGGCAAGCAGCAGGCACAGCCGTCCACCTATGCCAAGCTGAGCGATGTCCCGAGTGATGCGCTGCTTGAAATGCGCGAGCATAACCCAGAGGAGTACAAGCGCCTGTACAAGGCTGAATACGGCATGACCTGTGAAATTTGAAAACCTTTAAAATGAAGAAAATGGGAAAAATTGTAATGCTTTTGACGGCACTTCTGTTCAATACGCTGACAGGTGTCGTGTGTGCTTCGGTATTGGGATTCTCTCCGGTGGCCGGAGCTGTGGGAATGAATGCGGTGGCAGCCTTTATGGGAATGACCCCGCAAAGTGCTTCAATACTCCGTGAAGGGGTTTATACGGAAATCTGGACAGGGGAACTTGTTAAGGTGCTCCGTGCCGGACTGGAAGGAACCTGGCTGTCAGGAATCCCCGACCAAAGCAGTATCGTGAATAACGATGTGATTCACCTGGTAGAAGTTGGTGTAGATCCGGATGTCTTGATTAACAACAAAACCTATCCGATTGATGTGCAGGCATTGGAGGACAAGGATATTGCCATCAAGTTGGACAAATTCCAGACCAAGGCCACGCCGATTACAGACGATGAGCTTTATGCAATCAGCTATGACAAGACCGCCCGCGTGAAAGAGGGACATGCCAACAGCATCAATGATGCGAAGTTCACCAAGGCAGCCCATGCGCTTTGTGCGAACAAAAATACGGAAACTACTCCGGTGCTTAAGACTACCGGCGAGAAAGATCCGGCTACAAACCGTCTGCGCCTTACCGTGAATGACCTTGTAGAAATGAAGCGTGCCCTTGACAACTTACGCGTACCGTCAGACGGTCGAAGACTGGTGCTTTGTCCCGACCATGTGAATGACCTTCTGCTGACCAGCCAGGCATTCCGTGAACAGTACAACATTGACCGCAACAGCGGCAAGGTAGGTAACCTTTACGGCTTTGAAATCTATGAGTACGGCAACAACCCGCTTTATACTACAGCCGGAGTGAAGAAGGCATTGGGTACAACGGCAGAAGCCGGTGAATTTCCGTGTTCGTTTGCCTTCTACAAACAGAGGGTTTTCAAGGCAACAGGTTCTACCAAGATGTATTATTCCGAGTCAAAGAACGATCCGTTGAATCAGCGTAACCTGATTAACTTCCGCCATTACTTCATCTGTATGCCCAAGAAAGAGGATGCCGGAGTGGTAATGATGAGCGGCTATCAAGCATGATGATTATGGCAAAGTTGAAATATCTGGTAATACACTGTACCGCAACCCCGGAGGGGCGTGAGGTATCATCGGCGGACATCCGCAAATGGCATACTTCTCCGGTTGCCCAGGGAGGAAGAGGATGGAAGCAGGTTGGCTATACCGACCTGTTCCACCTGAACGGAGGCGTGGAACGTCTGGTAGAAAACAATGAGGATGCACAGGTGGACCCTTGGGAAGTGACCAACGGAGCCAAGGGATATAACAGTGTAAGCCGTCACATCGTGTATGCTGGGGGCGTGGAAAAAGACGGTAAGACTCCGAAAGATACCCGCACCGAGGAGCAGAAGGATGCATTGGAACGCTATGTAAAAGCGTTTCATTCCAGTTTCCCTGGTGTACGCATTGTAGGACACAACGAACTGGCAGCGAAAGCCTGTCCGAGTTTCGATGTGCAGGAATGGTTGAAAGAAATAGGTATTAATCAATAATAAAACTGGGTGGTATGGATTTGAGCGAATTTATGAACATTATCCTTGGCGGCGGCCTGGTTGGTACGGTGGCGACCATTGGCTCCTTGCGGGCTACTGTGAGAAAAGCGAAAGCGGAAGCGATGAAGGCCGAGGCCGGCGCAGAGGCTATGCGCATAGATAATGCCGAACATGCCACCCGCATTTTGATGGAAAATATTGTAAAACCTCTAAAAGATGAATTCTGTGAAACAAAGAAAGAACTGGCCCGCAATACGCGCGAGATGGCCCGTCTTAGAAAAGCCATTGATACAGCCGGAAACTGTCCTCATCGTGACGATTGCCCTGTGCTTGACAGGTTGCGCGAGTCACCGAAAGAGCATGAATCGGGAAGTCCGGACGGAATCGGCAAGCGCCGACAGCGCGAACGGAAGCCGACGGGCGGGACTGGTGATGGCGGGGATACCGGCGAGTGCGGTGAAGTTGACGATACCGGCGGACAGCCTCCGTAAACTTCCTGACGGGGCGGTGTATCGCGGGAAGAGCGGCCAGGCCAACCTGACCGTAGGGACTGACGGCAAGGGTAACCTTGTGGCCGAAGCTTCGTGTGACAGCCTGCAGCAGCTGGTGCTGTGGTATGAAGAAGAGCTGACACGCATTCGGAGCGAGACCCAGAGTGAAACTTCGAATGACGTTCAAATGGAAGAAAAACGTCCTCCGAACCGGATGCGGACGTTTATCACAGGTGTATTGGCCGGCTTATTGGCCGGTGTGTTATTAACCCTCAAAGTAAAAAGACAATGAACAAGAATTTTATTTATGGCATAGCCAGCGTGAAGTTTGGCGACAAACTTGTGGGCTACATTGAGAAAGGCAGCTGGGACTGGGGCGGCCAGAAGCCGGTGAGCGTGGACATTGAGGCTGAACAAGTGCCGGATGCCCCGGTGCTTACCCTGCTGCAGAAGAACGGTACGATCAGCCCCACGTTTAACCTGATTCAGCTGGACTACAAGAACCTGAATGCGGTGCTTGGAGGCAAGCTGGCTCCGAATGATGAAACTCCCACTTCGTGGGAAGCCCCAGAGGAATTGATCCAGTTATCGGGCAAGTGGGAAATCAAGTTTGTGAGCGGTCAGACGATGACGATACCCAACGGCGTGATTTTGGCCAACCTGGGCGGCAAGCTGACGCTGACGGAAGTGTCGAAGGTGGAATGCCAGCTGAAGATCAACAAACCAGCAGAAGGCGGTGCCCCGTATAAGATTGCTGATGCAGAATAATTCTTAGCGTATGGAAAGACAGTTGGAACAACTGATAGAAATGGAGTGTGCGGATGCGCTGCTGGACAGCGGCGTGTCCGTTCCTCTTAAAAGGTGGAAGCTCCCATGGCTGAAACGTCCGTTGGAGGTGCGTGTGACGATGAAGCGTCCGAGACTGCGCGGGCAGATTCTGCTGGCGAGGGAATACCTGAAGATGGGTGTTGAACCCGGGTGGCAGCCGAAGGACAAGACCGAGGAACTAAGCTTTGTAGCGGAACATGGCAAGGCTGTGAGCCGTCTGCTGGCCTATACGGTGTGCCGTGGCTATGTGTCGCGACATGTAGGTATCGGTGTGACGGCATGGGTGCTTCGGAACTTTGTGGAGTGGAAGTATCTGATGGCGCTGTTCCGAACGTTTGAGCGGCTGATGGGCACGAAGGATTTTATGCGTATTATCAGCTCGGCGGCGCGGGCGAACCCGATGAGTCCGAGACTGAGCCAGGCAAGGATGGGGAGTTAAGAACCCGTTATGAGGGTTCCCATAGCCCTTTCGGTTTCGTGTGGCAGGTGGCGAGTGCAACGGGCTGGAGTGTGGACTACATTCTGGACGGTGTGAACTACCAGACACTGATACTGATGCTGAGCGACGCGCCGCGGTATGTGCGGCAGAAGAGGGGCAGCGGTAAGTGTGACCGCCACCCGGAGCGCAGCGCCGAGGATGAAGCGAACGATATAGTAGGATTTTTTCAAAGCAAACTGGAATGAGTAAACCTGTAGAAGTTGAATTTTTGATGAAGGATAACCTTACGCCCGGCATGAATAAAGCCGAGCGTGAGGCACTGGAACTGCGTAATACAGTAAGGCTGTTGGAAGCAGAACTGGAGAGGTTACGTCTTGCAGGTGAGACAGCTGCCCCGAATCTGGACCAAAGTGCCAATATTGCGCAAATCCATGCACTGGAGAAGCAGCTTGAGGAATTGCGGAGCCAGTTGAAGTTTCTGCAGGAGGAATCGGAATCTGTACAGGTCACTCCAGCAGATGTCCCCAATGCACAGCGCCAGTTCAATGGTCTGCACAACAGTATCCAGCAGATGGCACGTGAAATGCCCTCCTTGGCAATGGGACCGCAGATGTTCTTCATGGCCATATCCAACAACCTGCCGATTTTTACGGATGAACTGGCCCGTGCCCGCAAGGAATACGATGAGCTGCAGAAGTCCGGCAAGAAAGGCACACCGGTATGGAAGCAGGTTCTGTCCTCACTCTTTTCCTGGCAGACGGCTATGACCACCGGCATCATGTTGCTGGTGATGTACGGTGATGAAATCTGGGATTGGACGAAAGACTTGTTCAGCGCCAAAAAAGGCGTGGATGAATTCAACATATCACTGAAGGAAATGACCGAGATAGAGAAGGACGGCCGTGCCCAAATGGTGCGTACCCGTTTCGAACTGAAATCGGTTACCGATGAGATAAAGAATTTCACCGGAAGCAAAGAGCAGGAAAAAGCCAAAGTGGAGGAATTGAACCGCAAGTATGGGGAGTCCTTCGGATACTATAAAACACTTTCTGAATGGTATGACGCCCTTATCCAAAAGAGTGAAGACTATGTGCAGGTACTTTTGCACCAAGCCAATGTTCAGAATCTTGTCAACAAAGCGGCAGAGGCTGATGAGGAAGTGAATAAAATAATGGCGCAAAAGCCGGAAGAAGCAGAAAGCGCCATGGGATTTTGGGGAAAGGTGGGCCAGTATATCATTCAGTCCAGTATGGCAGAATCTGGACAAATCTATGATGCACAGGCAGCCATTAAACAGCATGACCAGAAAGCTTATGACATACTGTTGAAAAACGCAAAAACCAAACGGGACGGTTATCTGACGAAAGCGCAGGAAGAGGTAAAGAAAGCCGCAGAAGCTGCCAAGAAAGGAAATATCGGTGGACATGTTGACCCTAAGCAGCCGGGAGTAGATCCAAAATCAGAAACGCAAAGACGGCTTTCCACAGAACGTAGCCTGGCACAGGAACTTGCCACTCTGCAGGCTGAAAACCGAAAGGAAGAGATAGACCGTATGAAAGATGGCACCGATAAGAAACTTGCACAAATAGAATATGACTATAACGCGCGAAAAGAAGAAATTAACCGGCAGGAAGCATCCTGGAAACGGGAAAACAAGGAAGCTGGTATAACTACCGGGGGTGGCGGTTTGACCCCAGACCAGAAAGATGCCCTTGCTACTGCCCGGGATTCCAACGACAAGAACCGGAGTGCAGCCATTGCTGCCACCTTTGAGGAAGAAAAGGAAAAAGAAGCCGAAGCCATGCGAGATTACCTGTCGGAATATGGCAACTACGAGGAAAAGAAACTGGCCATCACGCAGGAGTATGAAAAACGCATTGCAGAAGCCACAACAGAAGGCGAACAAAAAACACTTCAGGAGGAGTTGAAGAAAAAGATGGCAGATCTGGACATGGAGGAACTGAAGGAAGGGTTGGACTGGGAATCCGTCTTCGGAGACCTTGACAAGGTATCCACTGAAAGCCTGCAGTCACTCCGTACCCGTCTGAAGGAATATATCGATACACAAAAGGATCTGAAGCCGGACAGTCTGAAAGACCTGGTACGTGCGATAGATTCCATCGACAAGAAACTGAACGAACGCAATCCTTTTACAGCGTTGAAAACATCCATATCCCAGGTGCAATCCACGACCTTGTCAGTCAAGGAAGCCCAGGAAGCCTACAACAAGGCTGTCAGGGAAGGAACGGAAGCCGAGCAAAAGAATGCCAAGGCTACGCTGGATGCAGCGCGGAACGCAAAGCAGAAGGCTTTGGCTGAAGCTACGGACTCCCTGCATAACAGTGTGGGCCAGGTGAAGGAATATGTGGGTGCTGCGGAAGACCTGCTTGGGCTGGTGGAGCAGTTCGGCATCGATCCCCCCGAATGGATGGGCGAATGGCTGGATGGTATGGGGCAGACGCTGGACGGGCTGGAGAGCATAGACTTGACGCGGCCGATGAGCATTCTGACCGGTGGTATCAAGGCATTGGGCGGTGTGGTGAAACAGGTGTTCAGCCTGGGCGGTATCATCAACTGGGGCGGCAGCAATGCCAAGGAGGTGCAAGCCACCATGGAGCGTCTGACCAACCGGAACGAGCTGCTGCAGACCTCGATTGAGGACCTGACCGATACCATCAAGCAGAGCCGTGGAACAAAGAGTGTGGCGGCTTACCGCGATGCGTACAAGATGCAGCAGGAAACGAATTCGAACTACCTGCAGATGGCGATGGCACAAGCCGGATACCACGGTAGCCACCACAGCTGGAACTACTACTGGGACGGCTTCAGCCAGGCACAGATAGACAAGCTGAGCGGACAGATCGGCCGCCAGTGGGACGGAAACCTGTGGAGCCTGAGCCCGGAGGAAATGAAGGCATTGCGTTCGAATGTGGACATGTGGACGCAGATACAGAATACCGGCAAGGGCGGCTATGGCGGGCGACTGACCGAGAAGCTGGATGACTACATAGCGCAGGCCGGCAAGCTGGAGGAACTGACCGACCAACTGTATGAAGGGCTGACGGGCATTTCGTTCGACGGTATGTACAGCAGCTTCATTGACAACCTGATGAACATGAAGTACGGTGCCAAAGATGCGGCGGAGGATATATCCGAGTACTTCATGCGGGCGATGCTGAGCAACAAGATCG
>ERZ827490.3589-NODE-3589-length-13761-cov-3.907705_pt1 | contig 13761 bp, 11 predicted proteins | sample MGYA00519770_ERZ827490 | MGnify/ENA primary metagenome ERZ827490 (study PRJEB31778, sample SAMEA3449324) | human gut metagenome | biome: human gut; feature: human-associated habitat; material: faeces | place: United Kingdom | collected 2010/2012 ...
ATCTCATCGCCTGTCCGCACTTCTCCCGCAAGGCATCGAGGTGTAGACAGTTAGGGGTCGAAAAAGCCTGTGATTGCAAGCCTCAGAGCGGCGCAAATTGACCAACCTAAGTGATTGTATTCCCTGCGCAGTTTCTTCTTTAGCGCGGAAATAAGTGTCGATTTCGGCACTTGTTTGAATGCCCGGAAAACGAACCAAGAGCCTCTGTCGATGCCCGGTTTGGGTATCGGCAGAGGCTCTTTTTTTGTATCTTTTCTGTAAATACCGTTGAAAATCACGCGCTAATACACAGCGTCACTATTAGCGTTTCTGTATAACTATGCCTCTAACCCATATAATTGTTATAAGCGTTATAGAAAAGGTGTAGGTACGCGCTATGATTGACAAACGAATAGGTAAACGAGTAAAACAATGCCGGGAACGCCTCGGAATCTCGCAAGAAGAGCTTGCGGAAAAGACCGGGCTGACTGCAAATTATATTTCTACGGTTGAACGTGGTATGTCGTTTCCTCGCTGTGAGAAATTGATCATTCTTCTCAATGGGCTTGAGGTTTCGGCAGACGCGATTTTCTGTGACGTCCTGGAGCATTCGACAAGCTATAAATCGTCTGAACTCTCGGAGAAACTTGCTTCGTTGTCTCCGCAAGCGCAGAAGCGCATTTTGCAGATGGTTGAGCTGATGATTCAGCAGGAAACGGCAGATAATGGCTGAATCCGTCATGGGCTGTGTGATTTTATCACGCAGCCTTTTTTCTTCCCTTATTTCGACAGAATATTTCATATCTCCGTGCTATACTATGTATCAGAGATATAGAAACAGTCTCTAATACATAGTCAGGAGATGAAAAAGAAAATGAAGACCTGTGCTTTTACCGGGCATCGTCCGCAAAACCTCCCGTTTGGTTTCAATGAGGAAGACGAACGCTGCATAGACCTCAAAAAAACTCTCAGGGAGCAAATCATCAATCTCATCGAAAATGAAGGCGTCACGCACTTTATATCCGGAATGGCAATCGGTGTAGATATGTATGCCGCTGAGATCGTACTGGGACTGAAAGCGTCCTATCCGGGAATTACGCTCGAAAGTGCCATCCCGTGTGAAAGTCAAGCTGCAAAGTGGTCGGAAGCTCTGAGAGATCGGTATTTCGACATTGCGTCCAAGTGTGATAAGGAAACACTGATTCAAACCCATTACTCGCCCGACTGCATGGACAAGCGCAACCGTTATATGGTTGATCATGCGGATGTCCTGATCGCGGTTTGGGATGGAAGCCCCAGCGGAACCGGAAAGACGGTCAGATATGCTCATCAGCAGGGTAAATCTGTTACGGTCATTGACCCGGTTTCCCTTGATGTCACACAAGAATAAGGCAAATAATATCCCCTCTGAATCAAGCATTGTGAAAACCGTAAATTTACTTACGATAGTGAACACACATTGCACTGAACAGTGATTATTGGAAGCGTGTACGGTGTGTGCTGTCCCGTGAACTTTTCCACGGAATGCACTGAGTTTTCACGGCTTCGCAAAATGGAAAGCGCCACCCTACGAACAGTCCCTCGTCGGGAGAAAAATAAATCGCTGGAAACGGGAATGCCCCGGCACTGTGCATCTGGCACAGCGCCGGGGCATTTTTTCCATCACAGGAGGTCATTCAGAAGATTCATGCACTTAACCTTCTGTTGGAGATTTGCACTCCCGTACACATTCAGGGTAAAAGATACGTTCTTATGTCCGAGGATTTCAGAAAGAGACTTTATATCAAACTCCGGTATCTCGATTGCTCTAACTGCGAATGTATGCCGGATCTCATGAAACTTCACTTTCTCCAATCCGTTCCGTTTCAGAAAACGGGTGAAAAACTGGCGATAAGTACGAGGCTCTGTCGGCTTTGTTTTGCCAGTCAAGAAGTAGTGGTTAGGGTTATCCGTGTAGAACTTCTTGATAATGTTCATCAGAAGAGACGGAACAGGAATCGTCCTTGCAGAAGTTTTCGTTTTGGGCGGTCCGATGTGAAGATATGACTCGCCCTTCTTTTTGTCATAGATGCGCTGGACAGTCTTATTGATGCTGATGGTCTTATCCGTCAACGAGATGTCCTTCATCTGCAATCCGCAGAGTTCTCCAATGCGTACTCCGGTAAAAAGTGCAATTAGAATGCCAGCGGTCTTCCTGTTCAAGTTCATGTAGATGCACTGAATCAGCGCTTGCTCCTGATCTTTTGAGAGAGAAACTACCTTCTTAATGCCAAGTTCTTTCGGGTACTCGATGAGATCCCAGTTCAGCAGCGGAATCGCCCTTTCTTTGTACGCGAACTCCATTGAAAGTCTGAGAACGAGGATCACATCCCGGATGGTCTTTACCGTTAGCCCTCCGGTCTTGTCCAACCTACCGGCATCATGGAGATACGAAATGTAGCTCTGGATGTCCGTTTCGGTGATGCTGCCGATCTTACGCTTGCCAAAGTACGGAATAAGATGATTTTCGGCAATCAGCGTAAAGCTGGCATGGGTTGACGGCGTGATCATTGGCTTCTTTTGATTTAGCCAAGTGTTCACAAGCGTCTTAAATTGTGTATTGTTAGTCATATTGACCACCTCCACGAACATTATCCGTTGGAGGGATAATCAAGGCAGTATATTCCTCAAGTAACGGTCTCGAAAAGCGTCCGAAACTCCGGTTTCCGGGCTTTGATGAGTCGTACAGAACTACTCCATTAGGAGAAATAGCGTCTCTAGTGAATCGCACCGATCCGAAATCTAACGCGCCTATTATGATGCTTAGTGCTGGAAATGGCTTTATTATGCAGTCCGAAAAGTATTCCAGAGACAATGCAGGACAGAGCCTCAAAAAATACATTCTCTTGAAACAAGGAGAATTGGCGTATAATCACGGCGCATCTAAGGCTAAACAGTTTGGCTGTTGTTATGAGCTGACTGAGCCAGAAGCACGAATCCCCTATGTGTATCATTGTTTCAAGATCAATGATCACGAATATACACCGTTTATTGCGATGGCACTCAATAACGCAAAAATGGATAAGCAACTAAAACGGCTCGTATCGTCAAGCGTTCGTATGGATGGGCTGCTCAATATCTCCTTTGAAGATTATATGAGCGTGACACTTCATCTCCCTTCGTCCACTGAACAGAAGCACATAGCCGACTTTCTCAAAAAAATAGATGAACGCATCGCTGCACAAGAAAAACTCCTTGCATCCCTCAAGAAGTATAAAAGAGGATTATTAAGAACTGTATTTTCCGAAAAAGGCAGCCACTCACTTTTGCATGATGCAGTAAGTCATAGAATAGATGAAGTATGTGATGTACTGAGTGGAAAACGCATTCCCAAAGGCGAAACATTCTCTCCCCGTCCTACTGAGTACCGGTATATAACAGTATCGGATATGGGTGAAAAATATATAAGTTCAGACACTTTGCAGTTCATCACGAGCCACACCGAAAAGCAAATTACTCGATATAAAGTCAGAAATGGTGACATCATTATTTCTGTTGCTGGCACTCTTGGAAAGTTGAATATCATCACTCCTGACTTGGATGGAGTAAACTTGACTGAAAACTGTGATCGTTTTACAAACTTTAGAGGGATCAATCCCGAATACCTTTACCATGTACTTTCGTCTGATCTAATTCAGTCACAGATTGAAGCCTCAAAGACTAAAAACGGACAGCCTAAGCTGGCTCTCGAACGTATTAGAAACTTCGTTGTCCCCGTACCTCATCAAATAAGGCAAGAGCAGTTTGTTGGGGTAATGAACAGCATAGATAAGTACATTGCATCACAACAAGCTGTTCTCGATAGGTGTTGCAAGGCGAGAGCAGGTTTACTGCAACAGCTTTTTATATAAAGAGCTGTTGCAGCATGGATGACCGGATTTTTTCCAGATAAAATGTTAGGCGTTCTTCGTTCTCTATCTTTGCATCTATTTTCAGCAGCAATGAAGAAATCCTCTTCTGCTCCAAAATGGGTGGTCGAAATACTTTCACTGCACCGAGTTGAGGACTTGTTAACTGAGGAACACCCGTCGATTCAATATAAATGGAAGTGGCGTTGATCATGTAAGCAAAGAAATCCACATCATCTTCGTATTTAGGAACTAACGAAAGAAGACGGACAATCGGAACATACTTGCAGTGACGAGCTATCGCATGACCAACTTCGCCTCTTCCAGATACAGTAATAGAATCACCTTCTACTTTGAAGTAGTTTGCATAGCCATATAAACCATTATTAGTCAAGGCGTTTGCATACACTGGATATGGATAACTCGTTGAATATGTGGGTGAACTATTTTGTCGGTCAATATCGCCCCCGGCAGAAATCGTAAAAATCTCTGCCAATCTTACGGTTTCCCAGCGTTTATTTTCACTGCAAGCAAAAGCCACTGTACCAGAAATTAACGCCTTAACGAGTCCTCTTTTATACTTCTGATCAAGTACGCAGAAATAGCTATATGACAGACGAAATCCCTTGCAATAGCGGAAAATCTCTGCTACTGCAAGGGATTTTACTTTGAGTTGAAGTGCAGATCAGCCTATAAAATAGACCTCAAGTAACGGTCTCGAAAAGCGTCCGAAACTCCGGTTTCCGGGCTTTGATGAGCCGTGGAGAGTCGAGAGGTTATCCGACTTCGCAGACCGAGTAACACGAAAGAACAGCAAAAACGAAACTGATCTTCCTCTAACCATTTCCTCTAAAGATGGTCTTGTCGATCAGGTTAGCTATTTCAACAAGACGGTTGCAAGTAAAGACATGAGTGGGTACTACCTGCTCAAGAATGGCGAGTTCGCGTACAACAAGAGCTATTCCGTAGGGTATGACTTCGGCTCTATCAAGCGTTTAGATCGTTACCCAATGGGTGCTTTATCGACACTTTACATCTGTTTTGCGCTCAAAAAGCATGATAGTGACTTCATCAAGGCTTATTTCGATTCTCTGAAATGGTATCGGGAAATATACATGATCTCTGCCGAAGGAGCAAGAAATCATGGTCTGCTGAATGTGCCTACCGAGGAGTTCTTTGACACAAAACATTATCTGCCGGAAAACACCGAAGAGCAAAGAAAAATTGCTGACTTCCTCATTACTTTGGAGCGTCGCATCGAGGCGCAACAGTCCCTCGTAGATAACCTCAAGAAGTATAAAAGAGGACTGCTAATGCACTATTTCTCCGATGACAAAACTCAGCTATGGACACAATGCTCAGTTTCGCAAATAGGCAAAGTCATAACCGGAAGTACGCCTCCAACTAATGATAGAAGCAACTATGACGGTGATCTCTTGTTCTGTGCGCCGGGGGATGTTGGCGAACAGAAGTATATCTCATCTACTGAAAAGAGGGTATCACCGAAGGGGTTTGCTTTAGGTAGACCACTACCACCAAATTCTGTTATCGTAACTTGTATCGGACTTATTGGAAAACTTGGTATAGCGAAAACCAGCATGATTACCAATCAACAGATTAACGCTCTTGTTGTATCAGAGGGCTTCGATCATGAGTTTATTTATTACGCTTTCGAGAACTTCTTCCCAGAATACCGAAGCAAGGTTTCAATGCAAACTCTTCCAATTCTGAGTAAATCGGAGTTTGAGAAGCTGATGATCAAAGTGCCTGATCTTGATGTCCAACATAAAATAAGTAGCCATTTAGCAGCAATGGACAGAAGAATTGAGCATACACAGCAGGAACTTAATGCACTTATAGAACATCGCAGAGGCATTATGCAGCAGCTTTTCATATAAAAAGTTGCTGCATTAGAGCAGAACGAAGCGTAGCAATACTCTCTAATTTCATGAGAGACTTGCTGATACGCTGATCAATCATATCAAGGAAATCAACAACTGCTGACTGTGAGCGATCATCCGGTATGTCGAAAACAAGGTTTTTGATTATTTCTGCTGAAAGATTTCCTTGTCCTCCTTGAAGATAAGTATTCAAGATGTCATCTTTGCTATCTTCGAGAAGGTATTTTAAGAAAGTTCGATTTACCAGCTTGGGGCGAATACACAAAATTGCCTGATTGATCGCTCCGTCAATTTGGGATATATCGACTTCGCCACTTGTTGCACCATATAAAGCAACAATCAAATCGCCTTTGGAAACCAACTTAGCAGATGAATATTTCAAACCGTCATCGGTCAAAAAGAGTTCTGTTTTTGCTCCGTGTATTTCACCGGAACGAATAAACGGAATTTCACCTCCATAAAAACTGCTGTCGGTTGATCTGGGCGTACCTCCCGAAAAGAAGGTGCATTCGTCACCCAAGCGAACAGATTTCCATTTTGTTGTTTCAGAGAAAAGGATAGCCTTGCCTCTGAAAATGGCTCTCATGACACCTCTTTTATACTTCTTGAGGGATTCGACTAACGCTCTTTGTTTTTCAATTCTCTGGTCAATTCTCTCAAGGAATGAGGCGATATGCTCTTGCTCGTGAGCTGACGGTAGATTGATTGGCATTGCAAAGAAAGTGTCGTCCTTTATACTCACTCTGTCATGTCTCGCTCCGCTGTCACCGGACATATAAACATACCTATGCCACGCAGAAGATCGAAAATACCATTCAAAGAACGAAGGATTGATCTCCTTCTTAGCTCTAAAGCAAAGGTACAGCGGCGATACAATACCGGCTTCCGCGTATTTATATCTGCTTATAGGACCGTATGGAGCGTCTGCTGATTTTCGCGGATTATATACGAAGTCATTTTCCTCAATGATGTAATATCCGCTGGTGTTGTCACTGTTGGCAATATCCTTGTCAAAGTATTCGCGCTGCGGTATCAAACCTTGTTTTGCAGAATTACAGATAACATTCGTTATTTGTCCATCCGTATTCTTCTTGGTGTTCTTTGTAAATACGGATGATAGTAAAGTAGACTGCCACGGCTCATCAAAGCCCGGAAACCGGAGTTTCGGACGCTTCTCAAGACCGTTACTTGAGGATACATTTGCCATAATTATTTGCCCTCCACATCAAAGGGGAAATCAAGTCCCAGCTCATCGAAAAACGGTTTCAGTTGTGCGTCGATGCCTTTGATCTCAGCCTGAATATTGCGGATTTCTGCTGCAACAGCATTGAGGTCGATTTCCTCTTCCGGCTCAAAGGTATCAACATAGCGAGGAATGTTCAGATTGAATCCGTTCTCTTCAATCTCCTGCATAGTGGCAACATGGGCGTACTTATCGACATCCACACGATGCTCGTAGGTTTCGACGATCTTATCAATGTCGCACTCACGGAGGATATTCTGATTCTTTCCGGCTTCAAAGTCGTTGGACGCATCAATGAAGAGAATGTTATCCGAGTTGCCGTTACGCTCCCGCTTGAGGACAAGAACACATACCGGAATGCCCGTGCCAAAGAAGAGGTTGGCAGGAAGACCGATAACAGCGTCCAGCACATTCAGCTTTTGAATCAGGTGCTTACGGATCACTTCTTCGGCTGCGCCACGGAACAGAACACCGTGAGGCAGCAGAACAACAGCTCGTCCGTCTTCGTCCATGTGGTAAACCATGTGCTGCACAAAAGCAAAGTCAGCCTTGCTCTTAGGCGCAAGTTTGCCGTATTCATTGAAACGCTCGTCCTCCATGAAGTGCATATCAGCAGACCAATTTGCAGAATACGGAGGATTTGCAACCTGAACACGGAACTTCATATCTCCGAAGTAGTCATGCTCAAGTGTATCGCCATTGTAGATATTGAAGTTACGATACGGGATGCCGCGAAGGATCATGTTCATTCGGGCAAGGTTATAGGTCGTCGAGGTCAATTCCTGACCGTAGTAATTACGCACATTTGCATAGTTCTTGAGGCGAAGCAGCAGAGAGCCGGAACCGCAAGTCGGATCGGCTGCGTCCTTAACATCGGTTAAGCCAAGACAAGCAAGGCGGCACAGCAGCTCGGCAGGACCCGAAGGTGTGTAGAACTCACCGGCTTTCTTACCGGCTGTGGCAGCGAATTGACCGATTAGGTACTCGTAGGCATTGCCCAACACATCAATCTTCGTGTCATCCACGCTGAAATTGATCTCGTCCAGCGAAGCAATGATTTTCGCCATGACAGCACTTCTGTCTTTAACGGTATGCCCCAGCTTCGTAGAATCGAGCTGCATATCGGAGAACAATCCGTCAAAGTCTTCCTGCGAATCGTTGCCGATAGTGGATTCCATCAGAGCGTTGATTGCTTTCTGCAAGAACTCAATGTCGAAGGAACGGTTCTCAACCATCTTGACCATCTTGCGGAACAAATACTCCGGTTCGATGATGTAGCCGAGGTCACGCAGAGCCTCTTCTACGATGGCAGCCTTGTATTCATCGTCATTCCAAGCATCCTCGTAGCTGATATTATCGTCTTTGAGAAGATTAACCATGTACTTCTCGGTCTTGTCGGAAAGGTAGTAATAGAAGATCATGCCCAAGATATAGTTCTTGAACTCGTATGCCTCCATGTTACCTCTCAGGGCATTTGCCATCGCCCATAGTTTGTTGCAAAGCTCTTTCTGGTGAGCCTGAATAGAATTATCCATTGTTCTCTCTCCTTATTGGTATTTCTCGGTGTGCTGCCGGATAAATTCGACGATCCGGTTGACCAAAGACCTCTTCTTGAGCAGCGGCATAGGCTTCTCAATACGGTCACGGATGTTTCCTGCATCCATTGTGCCGGAGAACTCATACTCAGAGATGATGTCCGTAAGCATGGAAGAATCAATATCCTCAGTCTTTGCGAAAGCAACGATCTCTTCTCGTTTCGCTTCATTTTCAAAGTCGTTGTATGCAGCGTCAATCTCATCCGCACTTTCAAGACCAACAACGACACGATCCAAGAACGCTTGAAGAATTTCAACCTTGCGAAGCAACTGCGGATTATCCGTCCTGCTCAATTCTTCCTTGATGTGCTTGATGTCGTAGTCCTTCTGCTTCTTGTCATCAAAGTGAATGTTGCGTATCAAGTTCATGATATAGGCAACATTGATACGGTCACTCTCCATGATCTCAATGCAGAAGTCCACATCATTCAGGACAGATACGACTTCTCGATCAGTTTTTTGCCGGGAGTAAAGCATCAGATACTTGCTCTTGTAGTCCTGATACTCCTGCTCGGACATGATGAGCGCATCCTGATCAAAGCTGAACTCAATGAATGTCTGCAAAGATTGGAGGTATTTTGTCAGCTCACGGAAAGTGATGACAAATTTCTTCTGGTCATCCTCGCTCTGCATGGTATCGACGGACTCAGGGTAGAGTGCCACTTCCTTGAGCTTCATAACCATTTCATTGAACTTCTCAACAAAATACTGATAGCCCGGAACGACAATGCCGGAGGTGTCCTGACTCTTGGAGAAGAGCGTCAGTGCGTCATCTGTCCGTTTCTTGAGGTTGCGGTAGCAAATGATGATACCAAACGGTTTCGTTTCTTTCTCGACACGGTTCGTGCGAGAATAGGCTTGCAACAGATCATGATACTTCAAATCCTTGTCCACATACAGCACAGAGAGTTGCTTGCTGTCAAAGCCGGTCAGGAACATATTCACGACGATGAGAATGTCCAGCGACTTAGTTTTCTTTCCTTTGACTCGATCTGAAATATCCTTGTGATACGCAGAGAAGGTGTCGGTAGAGAAATTCGTACCGTACATCTCGTTATAGTCCTTTATGATACGCTCCAAGGCATCTCGGCTATGCTCATCCTTGCCCTCAGCATCTTCGTTCTGCCCATAGGAGAAAATGCCGCTGATGTTCAGATCGTGTTTGATCTTCTTGAAGATGTCGTAGTATTTGACAAGAGCTTCAATAGAGGAAACAGCAAAGATAGCCGTGTACTGACCATTTCTCGTTTTGGCTTTGTGGTTCTGGACGATGTGGTTTGCAATGAGGGACATTCTCTCATCCGACATATAGAGTTCGCCAACATCAATCGCGTCAGCCAATGTCGGATCGTCCCAGTCAAAATCGCCTTCCATCGTCTTTATGTACTCAATATGGAAACCGAGGACATTGTTATCGAAGATAGCATCCTTGATCAAATAGTTATGCAAACATTCCCCAAACAGCATTTCGGTGGTCTGCGTGATCTTGCCCTCCGTCTTTCCGTTCACTTCAAAACGGGGCGTACCGGTAAAGCCAAAGAACTGCGCTTTCTTGAAATGCCGAACAATATCCTTGTGCATATCTCCGAACTGGCTGCGGTGGCATTCGTCAATGATGAAGACAACCTTTTCGTCACGGTATGCGTCCATTACCTTTTCGTATTGAGGACGCTTAACGGCATTTGCCATCTTCTGCATCGTCGTGACAATGAGCTGCCGGTTCTTATCCTTCATTTGCCGCACAAGAATGTCTGTGCGATCTGTGACATCAACAGAGCCAGCCTCAAACTTGTTAAACTCTTCGGTTGTCTGAGAGTCCAAGTCCTTACGGTCAACAAGGAAGATAACCTTCTTGATATTCGGATTAGCTGCGAGAATCTGAGCAGTCTTAAAGGATGTCAGCGTCTTTCCTGCGCCGGTGGTATGCCAGATATAAGCATTGCGATTTGTGAGCGTAGCCTGTCTTATAAGGGCTTCTACGGCATACACCTGATAGGGGCGCATAACCATCAGAATCTTATCCGTATCGTTCAAAATGGTATAGCGTGTCAACATCTTGATGATGTGATCCCTTGCCAGAAAAGAGATTGAGAAGTCCTTCAGGTTGGTAATACGGATGTTGTTGAAATCCGTCCAGAAGAAGGCGAGGCTATACATCAAGTCCCTGTCGGAGTTGGCAAAGTATTTGGTATCAACGCCGTTGGAGACAATGAAAAGCTGAATGAAGTGATATAGCCCGTTATAGGAGTGCTTCTTATAGCGCATGACCTGATTGACCGCCTCTCGAATGTCAATACCTCTGCGCTTTAGCTCGACCTGAATCAACGGCAAGCCATTCACAAGAATCGTCACATCATAGCGGTTGACATACTTTCCTACAACCGTTGTCTGATGCGTTACTTGGAAGATATTCTTGGTATGATCCTGATCGAAGAAAGACAGGTAAACCTTCGTCCCGTCCTCACGCTCAAGGACAAACTTGTCTCTCAGAATTTTTGCACTCTGGAACACGGACTTTCCAAGCATGAGGTTAAAGATACGCTCCCACTCTTTATCGGTGATAGGCGTATCAAGTTTGGGCGCATTGAAGGCTTCAAACTGAACTTTGAAGTTCTCCACCAATGCGTCATAATCAGGAATATCGACTGTGCTGTATTCCTGCTTGTTTAGCTGCTCTATGAATTGCTGCTCAAGAGCCGCTTCGCTTTGGTATGCCATATCTTCATCTCCAATACTTGAGGATCATTTTTGGTTGCCAACCGATCCTCTTTTTATTTTATCACAGCAACTGTCCGATATAGCGGACTCATTTTCGTCTTATTTCCAATGTCACATCGCCATTATCCGCAATGGACATTTGCATCGTTTTCAAATACTTGTCCACAAACTGTTTCTGTTCCGAAGAACTCATTTCAATTCGAGTCGCTCTTAACGCCTCTGTGAACATCTCGTAGATATTCAGCCGCACCGCCTGGTCTATGTAATGATACATCTCTTTGAACAGTGCGCCGATCTTAATATCCTCTGCATTGCCGGAGTAGAAGTCATCAATGTAGCAATAGAATATACCGGCATTGACAAGTGCGTTCTTCAAATCTGATCCGCAGTTTTCGCGCTCTATCATGACAAGGAACCGAGCCTCCGGTAAAGAAGAAATCAGCCCCCAATAGTCGGAGTCGCTGGACACCAAAATAAAGGAATCCACATTGTTTTTGTAATGCTCCTGACAAGTTCGGGCAATCAGCATCACATCAACCAGAGACTTGTTCTGCTTTACCCGTTCGGTCATCATGTGTTCGACCGGGATGTGGGTAAAACTATTCAGAATACGCCAAGCAGATGCACTATGCACATCATCAAACAGAATGATGGATGCTATCTTTTGTGTGTACTGATAGTCAAGATTCTTGAGCGTAGCGCAGAGCTTGTACGGATCAGAATTTTCACAATCTACCACTACAACAACCTTTTCGCTGCTACCAATAAACTCGTAGATGCTTCCTTTAATGTAACTTCCAGCATCAGAAACTTTACTGTACTCTGTAAAGTAGTCACCGTTCATTTGATAAAGCAGCGTCACGAATTTTTTATCGTTATAGAGCAGATTACCGACATCCTCCGGTTCCCAGTTTATATACATCTGGTAAGGATAAAAGAGTAAATGAGCGTAATAAATATCTGCTGCTGCTTTTGTCCCTTCCTCTTTCAAGCCATCTGGCATGAGAAAGAGGTTTTTTACATACAGCCAATTCAGCCAAAGAGGAAATAGCTTCTTGCAATTATTGATCCGATCAGAAATCAGCTTGTTTATCTCAACGATATGCTGACTTAGCTTCGTGCTGGACTTCTTTATAAAACTAACGCCATCCGCATTTAGTTGTTGAAGGCTATCCTGCGGCACATATTCCGGCATACTGCTGATTGAGAGATAACTAAACTTCATGCGCTCGTTGATATGCTTGAAGTTTCTTTCAATCGCTGTCCTTATGATACACAAATGACGGATTATCCGTGCCGTTTTGTCTGCATCAAGTTTTTCGTATATCTCTATCTTGGGTGCTTCATGCTCATTATCAAAAATGCGTTTCGGAACACCAATCAAATATGCAACCTTAGAAACAATTTCATAGGTGCTGTCTTTGTAGGTGACTCGATCATCTGTGGGAAACGCCGCCGCTTCAACGAGGACATTTTTCTCAGTCACAGCATTCTCAAGGACATCCATATATGCTCCTTTCGCTGAGATTTTTTCTCTACCTATAACAAAATAGCCGCACGAAGACTCGGACCTATTTCTTGCCCGTTCGCACAGCTTCACATATATCTCCAATGTCACAATCCAAATAGTCGCAAATGCGCAGCAGAACAGAGAGGGCTACATCCTCGTTCTTATTGAGCTTACTCATCGTACCGGGAGACAGTTCTATATCCTTGCGCAAAGTGGATCTCGGGATCTCTCTTTCAATGAGCATTACCCATAATTTCTTATAGCTTATCTTCATAAAAGCACCTCTCTCAAACGTTTATAGTGAGACTCATTATATTATACACCAAACGCTTCAAATTTTCAATATGATGCTCCAAAAATTCAAAATATATTTCAATTTCATGGAGTGCATCACGGAGAAGAAAGCCTGAGCCGATTTATTCATACGGCTCAGGCTTTGATGGTTATTCCAACTCGGTGCTTTTTGCTTTTTCATGCTCCTGTGAGAGTGTCGGGCTGAGGAAATCATCCACATTTGCCTTCAAAGTGTCGATCGACCGAGCTTCCTTTTTGAGCTTCGCACGTTCATCATAGAGTCGCTGCTGCTCTTCAAGAAGTCTCTGCTGTTCCGCTTGCAGCGTCTTCAAGCTCGGCAGTTTTTCATCTCCCTGCATCGCAAGCAATGTACTCCGTGCCGCCTCAAAGATCACAAGCTCTGCCTCATGCTTTGCCTTGAACCCCGGCTTGTCTTTTGCCTTCTGGAAGGCGTCATATACAGGCTTGAGCCGCTGGTAGTTGGAGATATTTTTGATAAGCGGTTGGACTTCCCGCAGTCGCGCTTCGACGCCTTTCAGTTCCTTGCCGGTGCGGTCATAGGAGCTGTGAACATCCTCGACCTTCTTCTCAAGATCGGCGTATTGGAGCAAGTTGTTTTCCGTGAGATAGTTGA
>ERZ827490.3595-NODE-3595-length-13745-cov-2.693572_pt1 | contig 13745 bp, 10 predicted proteins | sample MGYA00519770_ERZ827490 | MGnify/ENA primary metagenome ERZ827490 (study PRJEB31778, sample SAMEA3449324) | human gut metagenome | biome: human gut; feature: human-associated habitat; material: faeces | place: United Kingdom | collected 2010/2012 ...
TCGAGCTCGTGTGCTTCCTGGTGGTGAGGCCCAGATGCTAGGGCTTCCGAGCACGACCGAGGTGGGCCGCCGCATACCCAAGGAGGCCTTCTACGGGCACCTGAAGGTGAGCGCCGCGCTACGCCAGTCCTTCATCGACGACGTCGAGCGCTTCGTGATCGCGAACTCGATAAAGACCTCCACGACCGGCATTCCCGACGGCGAGCGCGTGCACGAGGTGCTTGTGGTGGAAGTGGCTCTCAAGGACCGTCGCGTCCCCGAAGAGGTGCTGGCGCTTGTGGCGCAGGCGAACCCCCATAAACTGCTGTTCGCGTGCACCTTCAACGACGAGGTTCGCCTCGCGGTGATGCTCAAGAGACTCGTCGTGGGACCTTGGCGCCCGCTCGACGGTCTCGCTCTCGACGTAAGAGCATGCAGCATCGACGCCGCGTGGGACTCGCTCGCGTCGTTGGTGGCCTACGGGGACGTCGGCAGCGGCACCGAAACCGTGGAGGAGCGCTTCGAGGCGGATTCAAGGCTCAAGGCGCTTCGAGACGAGCTTGCGCGCGTAGAGGCGCGCGGTCGCAAGGAACGGCAGGTGGCGCGCAAGAACGCGCTTTTCGACAAGGCAAAGGAACTCAAGCGGCAGATCGCCGCCATAGAGGAAGGCAGATAGATGGAAAAGATCGAGCTAGGCACGCCCGACGGTGCCGTTGAAAACATCGAGAAGATTGCCAAGCTGTTCCCTCAGGTGGTGACCGAGGTAGAGAACACCGACGGTGAGCTTGCACGTGCCGTGGACTTCGACGCGCTGCGTGATCTTCTGGGTGATGTGGCTGAGGGACAGTGCGAACGCTATCAGTTCACCTGGCCGGGCAAGCGCGAGGCAAAAGCCGAGGCGCGCCGCCCCATCTACAAGACGATGATTCCCGAGCCGGGCAAGTCCAAGGATTGGGACACCACCGAGAACCTCTATATCGAGGGCGACAACCTCGATGCGCTCAAGATCCTGAAGGAGACTTACGCCGGCAAGGTGAAGCTCATCTATATCGACCCGCCTTATAACACGGGGTCGGATAAATTTGTATACCCCGACAGCTATCGTCAAAGCGCTCAGAGCTATGCAGAGAGCGACGGAGAAATTGACGATTTGGGGAACAGGCTTGTCGAAAACAAAGAATCAAATGGCAGATTTCATTCCTGTTGGTGCTCGATGCTTTATCAGAGGCTCCTCCTCTTACGAGACCTTATGGCCGCCGATGGATTAATCGCAGTGTCCATCAATGACGCCGAGCTCATCAATTTAGGAAAGCTGATGGATGAAGTCTTTGGATCGTCGAATCGATTGGCGTGCGCGCCGTGGAGGTCAGAACCGAGCGGCGGAAAAGACAAAACGGCGCTGAGGACAGGCCATGAATACATCATGTTCTACAGCAAGAATGCGCCTAGTCTTCGACTTCAGACTATTTCGGACGGGGAGTTGAATTTTGAAGACAGTTATGGCCCCTACAGAAAGGGCCGCGAGCTTCGAAAGTGGGGTGCCACATCGGATAGAGCCGACAGGCCAAATATGTGGTTTGGTATAAAAGCGCCTAACGGAGAAGTCGTGTTTCCATACAAAAATGATGGTACCGAAGGTTATTGGAGATGGGGAAAAGATAACGAGGGAATGAAAGCCCTTTTGAGCAATCCTGAAGCGGCGCATTGGGATTTATGTCCCTATGACTCGGGAATCACTGTTGATGGGCAAACCGAAAGATGGGTTCCTTTTGAGAAAATACGCTCATCATCGCATGAATTTGGCTGGAATACTTGGCTCGATGGCTTCGGAACCAACGCCGATGGGACTTCTGATTTGAAAAACCTGTTCCACGGGAAAAAGCCTTTTGAAACGCCGAAACCAGTTAAGTTACTTGAATGGATAGTAGGCTTGTATGCGTCAGAAGACGATGAAATCATTCTTGATGTCTTCTCTGGCGCAGCAGGAACAGCAGAGGCGGCTATAAGGCTTTCCGCCGAGGATGGAGCAAAACGCAAATTCATAATGGTTCAGCTTGATGAGCCCTGCGAAGACGGAACCGTTGCTAAACAGATGGGATTCAACACCATTTGCGAAATCGGTGAAGAACGCATCCGCCGCGCGGGAGCCAGAATCGCTGCCGACATCGATAAAGAAAACGAGCAGCTCGAGCTCGGTGCCGAGCCCAAACCCTATCCCGATTTGGGTTTCCGCGTGCTGCGCATCGATTTCTCGAACTTCAAGGACTTCTACCTTACGCCTGACGAGACCGCCCAGGAGAGCCTCTTCGACTTCGCTGACAATGTGAAGGAGGGGCGATCCGACCTTGATCTGCTCTTCGAGGTGCTGCCAAAGCTCGGCATCCCGTACTCCGCGAAGATCGAGGAGCGCGTGCTCGCCGGCAAGAAGGTCTTTTTCGTTGACGGCGACAAATTGGCGGCCTGCTTCGATGCGAACGTCGGCTCCGACACCATCGAGGAGATGGCGAAGGCCAAGCCCTGGTATGCTGTCATCCGCGACTCATCCATGGCCGACGACGCCACGCACGCCAACTACGAGGAGCTGTTCCGCACCTACAGCCCCGACACCGTTCCCCAAGTGATTTAAGGCGTCGACATGAAGTTCAAGTTCAAAGTACAGCAGTACCAAACCGACGCCGCAGACGCGGTGACCTCGGTCTTCGAGGGGCAGCCCAACCAGGGCGCCTCCGTCTACCTGCGCGATCTGGGCCGCAAGCCCAAGCGCGCGCAGGGCGAGATCGACTTCGGCGACGAGAGCACCGAGGGGTATGCCAATGCGCCCGTCGCGCTTTCGGGCACCGACATACTGGCAAACGTGCGAGCGGTGCAGCGACGCAACCAGATCCCCGAGTCGGAGGAGCTCTTCTGCGGCATGGGGGCTTGCCAGCTGGACGTCGAGATGGAGACGGGCACCGGCAAGACCTACGTCTACACCAAGACGATGCTCGAGCTCAACCGCCTGTACGGCTGGTGCAAGTTCATCGTGGTGGTGCCATCGGTCGCCATCCGCGAGGGCGTGGCCAAGAGCCTGGAGAACACCCAGGCGCACTTCTTCTCCCAATACCACAAGAAGATCAGGTTCTTCATATACGACTCGGACAACCTGACCGAGCTTGATGCGTACTCCCAATCGAGCGACGTCAACTGCATGGTCATCAACATGCAGGCGTTCAACGCGTCGATGAAGGAGGGCGCCAAGAACAAGGCGGCGCGCATTATCTTCGACGAGCGCGACGAGTTCAGCAGCCGCAGGCCAATCGACGTCATCGCTACGAACCGCCCCATCGTCATCTGCGACGAGCCCCAGAAGATGGGAAAGAAGGGGGGCGCGACCCAGAAGGGCATCGCCCGCTTCAACCCGCTGTTCGTGCTGAACTATTCGGCAACTCACAAGGAGAAGCACGACCTGGTGTATGCCCTGGACGCCTTGGACGCCTACAACCAGAAGCTCGTCAAGCGCATCGAGGTGAAGGGCTTCGCCCTCAAGAACATGCGCGGAACCGACGGCTACCTGTACCTGCGCGACATCGTGGTGAGCAAGAACCGCGCACCGGAGGCCGTTATCGAGTTCAAGTGCATGGGGTCTGGCGGCAAGGTGCGCAAGAGGACCGCGCGCTTCGGCGAGGGCGACAGCATCTATGACGCCAGCGGCTCGACGAAGCTCGAGGCGTACCGCGGCTACACCATCGCGAGCGGCAACGACGGCGTAGTCCCGCCCCAGGACGGACGCGCGGGCTATGTGCGCTTCCTGGACGGCTCCATCGGGGACGACGGGCGCATCTACATCGGCGAGGTCTACGGCGACTCCGCCGCCGACGACATGCAGCGCATACAGATTCGCGAGACGATCCTGAGCCACCTGCAAAAGGAGGAGGCGCTGTTCCGCCGCGGCATTAAGTGCCTGAGCCTTTTCTTCATCGACCAGGTGGCGAAGTACCGTGACCTCTCCGGCAACGGCGAAACCGTGGGCTACGGCAAGATCTTCGAGGAGGAGTACGAGGCCATCGTCTCCGACAGACTGAAGCACCCGACGCAGGACGACGTCATCGACCCCTCCTACGCACAGTACCTCGGGCGATTCGAGGCGCACTCGGTGCACTCCGGCTACTTCTCGGTGGACAAGAAGGGCAACGCCGTCGAATCGAAGGCCGAGAAGAAGGCGGAGCGCGAGGACGGCATCGGCATCAACGACGACGACGCGAAGCGCGCATACGACCTGATCCTGCGCGATAAGGAGCGCCTGCTTTCGTTCGATGAGCCGGTGCGCTTCATTTTCAGCCACTCTGCGCTGCGCGAGGGCTGGGACAACCCGAACGTCTTCCAGATATGCACGCTCAAGGAATCGGGCTCCGAGACGAGCAAGCGCCAGGAGGTCGGCCGCGGCATGCGCCTGGCTGTCGACCAGGACGGCAACCGCCAGGACGCCGCTCTGCTGGGACCCGACGAGGTGCACCGCGTGAACCTGCTCACCGTGATCGCGTCGGAGAGCTACGAGACGTTCGTGAGGGATTTGCAGACCGATATAAGCAAGAGCCTGCGCGAGCGCCCGAGGAAGGTGGAGATGAACCTGTTCAGCGGGCGCGACGTCGTGCTCGACGGCGAGACGGTCTCTTTCACCGAGGAGGAGTCGAAGCGCATCTACAAGGCTCTTTACAAGTGCGACCTCATCGACGACGACGACAAGCCGACCGCCGAGTTCCGCAAGGCCGTCGAGGACGGCACTTTCGTGGAGTGCTTCGTCGTGAAGCTGCCCGAGGGTATCGCCGACACCGCACACGCCAAGGCGGTCGAGGCGCTGGTGAGAAGCGTCTACGACGCGCACGCGCTCGACGGCATGATCGGGCGCGCCCAGGAGAAGATCACCGAGAACACGCTGACCGATAACTTCGCCAAGCGCGAGTTCAAGGAGCTGTGGGCGCGCATCAACCGCAAGCATGCCTACACGGTGAGCTTCTCGGACGACGAGCTGAGGAGCAAGTCGATAGAGCGCATCAACAGCGATTTGCGCGTGAGCAGGCTGCAGTACACCCTGACGGTCGGCGGGCAGAAGTCACAGGCCACGCGCGACGAGGTGCAGGGCGGCTCGTCGTTCGGCCGTACGCAGACCGAGACTCGCGACGTCGACGCTGGCACTGCGTCCGTGGGCGTGACCTACGACCTCGTGGGCGAGGTGGCGCAAGCCGCCGCCATCACGCGCAGGAGCGCCGCGGCGATCCTCGCCGGCATCGACCCCAACGTGTTCGAGCTCTACCGCGTGAACCCCGAGGAGTTCATCAAGAAGGCTGCTGCGCTCATCGTGTCGGAGAAGGCGACGATGATTGTGGAGCACATCAGCTACCACGAGATAGACGACGCCTACGACGAGGCGATCTTCACCGAGCGTATGCCCGACAACGCGAGCAAGGCGTACGAGGCGAAGAAGAACATCCAGCGCTTCGTGTTCCCCGACTCCGACGGCGAGCGCAGGTTCGCCGAGGACATGGACGCCGCCGCTGAGGTAGCGGTCTACGCCAAGCTGCCTCGAGCGTTCCAGATCCCCACGCCGGTGGGCAACTACGCCCCCGACTGGGCGATTGCCTTCAAGGAAGGCAGCGTGCGCCATGTTTTCTTCGTCGCCGAGACCAAGGGCACCATGGACACGCTGGAGCTCTCCGGCGTGGAAAACGCCAAGATCGCCTGCGCGAAGAAGCTCTTCAACGAGATGTCGACCGATGATGTGCGATACCACAACGTGGCAACATACGAGGATCTGCTCGAGGTGATAGGGAAGATAGATTAGAGGCGCTTTGCGGCGATGGATGCATGATTTCCGCCGCTAAGAGAGGAGCGATCAATGGGCGCGTACTATGCATGGGTGAATGCGACAAAGATGGAGCATCTTGGCAACATACCGTTTCGCTATGGGGTGAAGATGCTGGAGAACTGCCGTTTTCCCAACGATCGAACTGACGTTGCGCTCACGTTGCTCGCCGACCGCTGGCACGGAGATCTCGTCGCCTACGTGAGCGACTACACGATTTTGGCGGATTGCGAGGGCAAGGGGCTCGTCCAGATGGCGGAGTATTTCCCGGAGAACCCCCGCGACTATGTCGAGGACCACGGGGAGGACGTTGGCTCCCTGTTCGCCTGCTTCAAAGGATGCGAGTGGTATCTGCCAACCGAAGATGACCCCGAGGGCGAATACCTGCATCCTTACACGGGGCCGCTCGACCAGGAGGCTATTGTCTACCGCTATGTCGTCAACGAAACGCGCAAGGAATACCTCGATAGGTTTCACGGTCGCCACCTCTGCACCGTCGATGGCGTCGACATCCTCGAGGACGTGACGCCTGCCTTGCTGGGCGACACCTGCCGCTTAGAGCGGAACGGTGAAGAGGTGCTTGATGGTATCTGGGTGGGCGATGCCATTACTCCGACCAATGACGCCCCAGGCGAGGGCTACATCGACATAACGCCCGAATACACGATTTGGCCCTAGCGCCATTCGCGTCGCTTGCACGGTCTGCCCCTGACGCGCGGCCTCGATCGCCTGGTCGACCGCCCGGCCCGATTTCTTGCGGCGCTCTCCTCGAAAAATGACGCCCCTTGCAAATGGAACTCGCACAAACTTGCTAAACAACTTGCCAACTTGACAAACAACTTGCTAAACCCGCTAAAGAAGTTAGCAAGTTGCGAGAAGAGAGATTCCCATATGGACGCAAAAGAGCTTAAAACCGCGATTCGGCAGCTGAAATCGTCGTGTACCGACAACCAGACGGTCGAGGTGAGGGAATCCGTCGGGAAGATGCCCTCGAGTATCGCCGAGACAATCTCCGCGTTTGCGAACGGATCGGGCGGCGCGATCGTGCTGGGGCTGTCGGAGAAAAACGGTTTCGAGCCTGCGGAAAGGTTCAAAGCCCATCGGATCGCGGACGCGCTCTCTCAGGCATGCTCGGACAAGCTCACCCCGCCTGCGCGCGCCTCCATCGATATCCTGGAATACGATGGCGCCAACGTGGTCGTCGTCACCATCGACGAGATTCCGCTTCGCGACAAGCCCTGCTTCGTCAAGAGCAAGGGCATGTGCCAGGGCTCCTTCATTCGCTCGTTCGACGGCGATAGGAAACTGAGCCCCTACGAGATCGACAGGCTGCTGGAAGACAAGACGCAGCCGTCGCCCGCTGCCGTGCGCGAGGCGGTCTGCAACGCGCTTATGCACAGGGACTACTCCGAGCTCGCGCGCGGCACCCAGGTCCAGGTGAACCTGTACGACAATCGCTTGGAGTTCCTGAGCCCAGGCGGCCTTTACGGCACAGTGACCGCAGCCACGGTCGCTTCCGCTGGCTACTCCTCGACGAGGAACCAATATCTCGCCGACATCCTGGAGTCCACGCCCTACGAAGGGGGCTTCGTTGCGGAGAACAGGGGGGCGGGCTTCAAGCTCATGGGGATCGAGCTGGGGCGAAACCGGATGGAAGCGCCAGTCGTCAGGGACTTGGTCGCGATGTTCTCACTCGAGTTCCATCGGCGTACGGACCAGCCGTCGATCGGCTCTGCCTACGACGAAATAGTCTCCTTCGTCTCTGCGAACGAGCCGTGCGGCGCAGGGGAGATTTCCGCTGGTTTGAACATCCCCAGGAGCACCGTCACGTATCGCCTGAAGAAGCTTGTCGGCGAGAAGAGGCTGGAGAGGATTGGGACGGAAAGAAGCCGGAACCAGAAATACCGTCTGCCGTAGCTGCGGGCAGCAAGAATGGGCGAATCAGGCCCTTGATTCGCGGTTTCGGGAATGACTCACTTGATTCACGAAACCGCAGGTCGCTCTTTCAACCACTCCCAGGTTTCCGCCGGGATTCGTAGCGGGCGGCTTGAAAAGGGGTGATTCGGGCGTCTGGCAAGCTCCGGCGTCAGACGCGGCTTCGCTAGCGAGACGAGTCGATTCGCTCGATCAGGCCGTTGGCCCATACCACGGCGTCGTCGGCGGTTGGCAGGACGTCGAGCCCGTCTGCCTGGGCGGCGTACAGCGAATCCCAGTCTTCGCCCTTCATGATCGTCGGGGGCCATTTCTGCTCCTGGCGGTACGCGAAAAGCCTGACGCACACCGCCCGCACCTCCGCATAGTCGGCCGTTCCGCCCGATACCGCGATTTGCAGGTCTATCAGGTCGTGAGCGCGCTCGCTGCCGGGACTGCTCGCGGCGTGGAGCTTCTGGGCGATTTGGTGCTCGAGCCTCATGCACGGGACCGGGCCGGGTTCGGGGAAGCCGAGCGCCCTCATCATGGCGGCGGCCTCGGGTGATGAGACCATGTCGGGGTTGTCGGCGTCGCCGATTTCGTTGTGGCCGACCTCGAGCGGGAGCGTCATCCACGACTTGCCGTTGTAAGCGATCTTGATCTCGAACGGGCGCATGACGTACGCGGTCGGAACGCCTTCCGGGGAGGCGGGTTCTCTTGGAACGACGATCCCCGTGAATCCGGACCATCCTATGGCGAGCGCGTCTTCCAACCGCGCGATGTAGTCGTCCAGAGAGGACGCCCTGGCGGTGTCGAGGTCTCGCGAGAAGCGCGTGGCGTCTTTTCCGAAGCGGATTTTCAGGGCGTTTCCGCCCTTCGCCGCCCCGTCGGGCAGCATCTGCCCGACGATCGCGGTTGCGAGCAGCCTTTTGACGCGGCCTGGCTCGTCTCCCGTGCTCGCGCAGAGCCTGTCGATGGCAATGTCGAGGTTGCGTCTGCTGTTTGGCCTCTTGGCTTCCTTCATGGCAGCTCCTTCATCAGGTCCTCGTATTCGCCGGAGGTGACGAGCCCCTCGGCGCGCGCGCGTTTCGCCGCTTCCGCAAGGCGCTCGCCCATAACGGACCCCTCGCACGCCTTGATGGCGTCGGCGACGCGCTGGGAGGGTATGCCTTCGTAGAACGTCGTCGACGCGCCTTTGGGCGCGGGCACGGCCTTTACCCAGTCGGGCAGCTTGCGCCGTACGCGCTTCGGCGTCGCCACGGACACCGAGCGCGGGTCGACGAGGGCGAGTCCGTGCATGGACAGCACGGACTCGCCCCATAGGAAGCTCCCATCGCCCACGAGCGCCACGGCCTCGGCGAAGGGGTCGAGGGGCGTCGGGACCCAGCGCGCAACCTTGTACACCCCGTGCCCGCGACGGACCAGCTTCCCGTCGGTGCACCATCTTCGCATCTCGCCCGAGGTCACGCCCGCCTCCCGCGCCTGCGAGGCGGTCACGATGCCGTAGCCGTCGGCTGCTATCTCGTATATCTCGTCAAAATGTTTCATGTCAAAAGACTAACACTTTTGTATGCTTTTTGGCATGAGAAGATGGTTCTGCGGTCTTTTCCGGCAATGCTCCGTTTGCCGCAGGGCTCGTTCTCGGCATCGTTGCGCATATCGATGCTGGGCAAGATAAAGAAGAGGGATATTTGCGCCCTACTTGACTGAATCGCGGTTCGGGAAATACCGTTCCCTAAGCCTTTGGCATTGTCTTTGCCGCCTTAGGCGAACTCGAAACGAGGCAGACGATGAACCAGGGCGCAGGACCGAGACCAGGGCCTTTTCGACTACCGTTCACCTTCGGGGCTCCAGAGGGCTTTGCTGGGGATTGCATACAGCGGGACGTTGCGCATCCAGTCCTGCTCGCGAAATCCCGACATGCTGAAGCGCACGGCGCTCACCCAGGGATGCTTCTGCTTGAAGGCCCGTAGGCTCTTCGAGCGCAGGTTCTCCTCGGCCTTCACCTCGATGGCATACACCTGGTTGTCGCCTTGCGCGAGGAAGTCTATCTCGCCCGACGAGTTCTCGGCGGACCAGTAGTACGGCGTGAACCCGCATTCCGACACCAGCTGCTGGCAGACGTACTGCTCGGTGAGGGCACCCTTGAACTCCTCGAAGATTGCGCTGCCGCCAATGACGGTACTCTTGTCCAGGCGCACCATGGCCCCGAGCAAGCCGACGTCGAGCAGGAATAGCTTGAAGGCGGCGTCGTCCGCGTAAGGGCACAGCGGCAGGCCTGGCTTCGAGATCCTGCGAACCTTCGTGACAAGGCCTGCCTGTTCGAGCCAGGTGATGCCGGATTGGTAGTTCCGCGCGCGGGCGCCCTGGGCGATGTGGCCGAAGACGAACTTCTTGTTCTCCCGGCCGAGATGTGACGGAATCGACCTCCACGCCGCGATGGCGTATTCGGCCTCTGTGCGCGACAGGTGCTTGGAGACGTCGCGCTCGTAGTCACTGAGGATCTGGTTCTGAATGGACCTTGCGTCCTCCAGCAGCCCTCGCTCCAGAAACGCGGCTGCTGCCTCGGGCATGCCCCCCACGTAGTAGTACTGGCGAAGGAGCGGCGTTATCTTTCCCGCAAACGAGTTGATCATGGCGGGGTCGTTGGAGGCGACGAGCTCGGACATGCCGGCGTTGCCGGTTGCAGCGAGGAATTCCCTGAAGCTCATGGGATAAAGGTCCAGTGCGTTTACCTTGCCCACGGGATATCCGGTCCCGCTGTGGATCGTTATCCCCAGGAGCGACCCTGCCGCGGCGACAGCGAGCCCCGGGGCCTCCTCGCAGAAGTATTTCAAGGAGGTCAGCGCCTTCGGGCACTCCTGTATCTCGTCGAGGATGACGAGGGTCTCCTGCTCTTTAATGACCTCTCCCGTTTCGAACTGGAAGGCCGAGACGAGCCTCTGTATGTCATAGCCGAGCTCGAACTGTTCCTGCATGGCCGTGTTTTGGTCCAGGTTAATGTAGGCGACATTTGCGAAATGCCTTCTTCCGAATTCCTTCAGAAGCCACGTCTTTCCCACCTGGCGTGCGCCGTTGAGGATGAGGGGCTTGCGTCTAGGGCTGTTCTTCCATTCGACGAGCTTGTCCATCAATGCTCTCTCCATGGATACCTCCTAAAAACAATACGCCCCTATTTTCGCATCAAATGGAGAAAACAGGGGCGTAAAAATGTAAACAATGGAGAAAATCAGGTGCTAATTATTCCCGCTCGATCGTAGAATTTGCCTACTGCCGGCGCGATATAGCAGCTGCTCTTCTTGTTTGCGTTGGGTACTATCGTTTCGTTAAGCGTGGTTTTTTGTGGGCAGCGGCGAGAAGCCTTCCGCCTCGGAGGGCCGGACCAACCTCGAGGGCAAAGCCCCCATCTACAGCATCGACGGGACACTTTCCTCTGCAAACGACGGTACCGTTGCGGCGACGGACGGCAGAACGATCGGCTTTACCTATCAGCAGGGTGGCGCGCCGATCGACGAGGCGATCAACGACGGTTGGACGGACGGCAACGTGTCGGTTGCCATCGACGGCACGCGAGGGCTTCACGCTTACCGATCGGATTACGTCGATGTACGGCTACAACGATTCCGCAGCTGCTGCCCAGAAGGCCATGATGCTGTCGGCGCTTACCGTCCAGGTGACGCTCGCCAATGGGGCGGAGGAGTCTTTCGACGCCGCGAAGATTGCGAACGGCGAATTCGCCGGCGTGTCGCTCGCCATGGCGGACGGCAGCGAGCTTGCCCTCAACGTGCCGGGCAGCTTCGGCAATAATCGTGGGTGGAAGCTGACGTTCGACAAGCTCCCGGCGGGGGCAACGGTAACCGTTGACTACACTCTGACGGTCGACCGTGCGGCGTATGTTGCCGCGGGTGGCGACCTCGATAGTGTCGTCACCTTCCGCAACGCTTTCGCGGTAAGCACCGCCGATGGCTCTACCGCCGAGGATTCCTCGACCGGCAAGGTCAAGGTGCAGCCCGATGTGTCGAAGAAGAGCGTCGTCTCTTCGGGCAAATCGGAGGACGGGAATCCCCTGATCAACTGGTCTGTCGACGTGCGCCTGCAGCAGATCTTCGGTGCCGTCGAGCTTTCAAACCTTGAGACGGCGAGCATCAAAGACGTGCTTGATCAGCGCTTGAAGTATCTGGGCGTCTCGGTCGAGGACAGCCGCACCACGATTGACGGGACGACAACCACCCCGCTTGAGGAGGGCCGCGACTATGAGGCAAGCTTCGACGAGGCGACGCGCACCCTCGAGGTGAAGATCAAGAACCCTTCGGAGCATCCTGACGTGCGTGTCACGATCAAGACCGAGGTCGTGGGCTCTGTCGACGGCATTGGCAACTCAGTGGACGTGTTCGTTGACGGTTACTACAAGGGTGGGGATAAGACGGAGATTAAAGACGACCTGGTTGCTGTTACCGCGTACGGGTCCGTGGTTTCTGCCAAGGCCCCCACCTGGGCGGCGAGCGCTCTTAAGCTTGTCGATGGCGGTCAAGGCGAAACCCCTGCGGGCGCCTTTACCTTCTCGCTTGTCCAGGTCGACGAAAGCGGGAATCCCATTGAGGGTGGGCAGAGCGCCGAGGCGGTCAACGGCGCAGACGGTGCGATTTCCTTCGACGCCATCACTTATGGTCCCCGCAATATTGCCGGCACGTACTGGTACCAGATTACCGAGAAGTCGACCGATGAGCTTGCTGCGATCTATAAGATGGACGAGTCGGTAAAGACCGTTAAGGTCACGCTTCAGAAGGGCGCCGAAGGAGACTACCTGCTCTCGTGCGAGGTGGTGGACGGCGGCGACGGAGCTGCTGCGGATTCTGTGGTGTTCAACAATGAGACCATCCCCGAGGTTCCCGACAACCCCGACAAGCCGGATACGCCGGAAGTTCCGGATTCTCCTGACGCTCCGCAGGCCCCTGAGGCTCCTGGCGACGAGAACGTGCTTTCCAAAACGGGGGACGGCGCTCCGACGGCTTCGCTGCTCGCGCTCGCTCTCGGCGGTTTGGGATTGGCGGCAATCGCCCGACGCCTGCGCAGGCAGTGATGGTTCCGTGCTTTCTCATGAAAAATCCATGCAACGCGCTCGCGCGTAGCCATGAGTTCTGGTATCATTCAACAGGTTGCGCTAAGGACGGCGCAATCGGGAATAAGTGCGATGATACGCGGAGGCGGTGCATATGCGCTCTTCGGAGTCTTGCTACGGCCACGCTTCAAAGTTATCGCATGCAGTTATTTCGCATAAGGAGAAGTGAATGTACGCAATCGTGAAAACGGGCGGCAAGCAGTACAAGGTTGCCCCCGGAGACCGCATCAACATCGAGAAGCTCGATGCCGAGGTGGGCGCTGAGGTCGAGCTTCCTGTCATCTGCGTCGTCGACGGCGAGACCGTCGAGGCGGATCCTGCCAAGGCCGCTGCCACCAAGGTGGTCGCAACTGTCATCGAGCAGTTCAAGGGCGAGAAGGTTCTCGTCTTCAAGTTCAAGAAGCGCAAGAACTACAAGAAGCTGCGCGGCCATCGTCAGCAGCTCACTCGCGTGGAAATCAAGTCCGTCGGCACCGCTGTCGCCGAATAGATAAAGGGAGGCATACACCATGGCTCATAAGAAAGGCTTAGGCTCCAGCCGTAACGGTCGCGACTCTCACGCACAGCGACTCGGCGTGAAGATGTTCGGCGGTCAGCATGTTCGCACCGGCAACGTCATCGTTCGTCAGCGCGGCACCAAGTTCCATCCCGGCGAGAACGTCGGCCGCGGCAAGGACGACACCCTGTTCGCGCTGTGCGACGGCACCCTCGAGTTCACTCGCGGCGTGAAGCGTCGCGTGCACGTCCGCCCCGATGCCGAGGCACAGGAATAGCACGCTACCGCGCAATCAGCATAGATAGTCGGTTTTCGAGGCGCCCCCTGCATATCAGAGGGCGCCTTTCGTTTACAATCCAGACAACGCGGGCGCGCATGATGCCCGCCCTGGCAGCTAAGGA
>ERZ827490.3597-NODE-3597-length-13733-cov-4.066969_pt1 | contig 13733 bp, 10 predicted proteins | sample MGYA00519770_ERZ827490 | MGnify/ENA primary metagenome ERZ827490 (study PRJEB31778, sample SAMEA3449324) | human gut metagenome | biome: human gut; feature: human-associated habitat; material: faeces | place: United Kingdom | collected 2010/2012 ...
TCACGGCTCGCCGGTCTGGCGTGCTTTTCTGTCGGTTGGCCAATGCAGACTGCCGTTGGGCGGCAGGCCCCAATAGGTCCGGAGCTTATCCCCCTATATTCCCCCTGTCCCCCGCACACACTATCCCCATCCCCCGCATATCCTCCTATTGCCCGGCACAGGCAAACTCTAAGGAAAAGAGGTCATTCGCTATGCATCCGTATCGTGTAGGTATCGTGGGCGCGACCGGAATGGTCGGCCAGCGCTTCACTCTCCTGTTGGAACATCACCCCTGGTTTCAGGTGACCTGTCTGGCCGCGTCCGCCCGCAGCGCGGGAAAACCTTACCGGGAAGCAGTGGAAGGCCGCTGGGCGTTCAAGGATCGCCCCATTCCCGCTAACGTGGCGGATATGACCGTGCTGGACGCTGCTCAGGTGGAGGAAGTGGCCTCCCGGGTGGATTTCGTCTTCTGCGCCGTGGATATGAAGAAGGACGAGATCCGCGCGCTGGAGGAACGCTACGCCCGGACGGAAACGCCAGTGGTGTCCAATAACAGCGCCAACCGCGGCGTCAGCGACGTTCCCATGCTGATCCCCGAGATCAACGGCGACCACGCGGCGGTGATCGAGGCTCAGCGGAAGCGTCTGGGCACGAAAAACGGCTTCATCGCCGTCAAGCCCAACTGCTCCATCCAGAGCTACGTGCCCGCCCTGTGGCCCCTTTTGGATTTTGAACCCAAGAAGGTCATGGTTTGCACCTATCAGGCCATCAGCGGCGCGGGCAAGACCTTCGAGCGCTGGCCGGAAATGGTGGATAACGTGATCCCCTACATCGGCGGCGAGGATGAAAAGAGCGAAAAGGAACCGCTGAAGATTTTCGGCCATCTGGAAAACGGCCAGATCGTCAACGCATCCGAACCGGCTATCAGCGCCCAGTGCCTGCGGGTCGCCTGCTCCGACGGCCATATGGCGGCGGTCAGCGTGGAGTTCGGCAAAAAGCCCTCTCTGGAGACCATTTTGGAACGCTGGGCCAACTGCCATCCCGCAACGGAGGGACTGGGACTGCCCTCCAGCCCGGAGAAATTCCTGACCTACTTCGACGACCCCGCCCGGCCCCAGACCCGACTGGATCGCGACCTTTACGGCGGCATGGGCATTTCCATCGGCCGTCTGCGGGAAGACCCCGTGCTGGACTACAAGTTCGTCTGTCTGAGCCACAACACCCTGCGGGGCGCGGCGGGCGGTGGCGTTCTCAGCGCCGAATACCTGTGCAAGCTGGGCTATATCCCCCATAAATAACCGCCTGACAGGAGGAAAAACATCATGACACAACCTCTGTTTCGCGGCGCGGCCACCGCGCTGGTCACGCCCCTTCGGGATGGCAAAGTGGACGTGGACGCTCTGCGGCGGCTGGTAGAGCATCAGCTGGAAAACGGCGTTGCCGCGCTGGTCAGCTGCGGCACCACCGGTGAGCCCTCCACCCTGTCGCTGGAAGAACGGGAACTGGTCATCCGGGAGACGGTGAAAGCCGTGAACGGCCGTGTACCGGTCATCTGCGGCACGGGGGCCAACTGCACCCAGACCGTCATCGACAACGAGCGCCGCTTCCGCGACCTGGGCTGCGCGGCCCAGCTGGTGGTCACGCCCTACTACAACAAGACCTCACAGGAGGGCCTGTACGCTCATTTTATGGCCATTGCCGAGCATACGGAGCTGCCCATCATCCTCTACAACGTGCCCAGCCGCACCACGCTGGAAATTCTTCCCGATACTCTGCGGCGGCTGATCCCCTCGGGCCGGTTCATCGCCCTGAAGGAAGCCAGCGCCAATCTGTCGCTGGTGCTGGAAAAACTGGACGCCATTGACGGACGGCTGACCCTGTACAGCGGCAACGACGACCTGACCTATCTCCTGCTGGCCATGGGCGCGGAGGGCGTGATCTCCGTAGTGTCCAACGTGCTGCCCGGGGAAATGGCCGCGCTGTGTCAGGCGTATTTCGACGGCGACGCGCAGGATTCCCTGCGCCGCCAGATTCGCCTGATGCCTTTCATCCGTGCCCTGTTCCGGGAGGTCAGCCCCATTCCCTGCAAGTGCGCCATGGAAATGATGGGCCAGTGCTCCGGGGAGCTGCGGCTGCCCCTGATCCCCGCCGCAGAGGAAACCAGAATGGCGCTGAAAAAGTGCCTGACGGAGCTTGGGTATCTGAAAAACTAAAAGCCGAGGGACAGAGCCATGCTCTGCCCCTCTCCATTTGACAAAGAAACGAGGTAGTTTGTCCTATGAAAATTCTCCTTGGCGGCGCACTGGGCCGCATGGGCCGGGAAGTGACCGCCGCAGCCGCAGAGGCTCAGGTGGAGATTGTCTGCGGCGTGGACGTGGCCTATACGGGTCAGCCGTCGGATTACCCCATCGTGACTGCTTTCGATCAGGCGACGCAGAAGGCCGACGTACTGATCGACTTCTCCCGTCCCTCGGCGCTGCCGGAGCTTTTGCAGCTGGTACGGAAAGAAAAAATGCCGGCCGTGCTGTGTACGACCGGTTATAACGAGGCGGAATTGCAGATGATCGAGGAAGCCAGCCGGGAAATCCCTGTTTTCCGCAGCGCCAACATGAGCCTTGGCGTGAACGTCCTGCGCCATCTGGTGCAGGAGGCCGCCCGCGCGCTGGGTGAGGACTTCGACGTGGAGATCGTGGAGCGCCATCACCGCATGAAGGCGGACAGCCCCAGCGGCACCGCGCTGATGCTCTACGACTCGGTGAAGGATGCCACGGAAACCCTGCGCCAGCCGGTATTCGGCCGCTATGGGCGCACCGCCCAGCGCCAGCCCGGCGAAGTGGGCATCCACGCCGTGCGCGGCGGAACCATTACCGGCGAACACGAGGTCTGCTTCTATGGCGACGGCGAAGAACTGATCCTGACCCATCGTGCGGAAAAACGTTCTCTCTTTGCCCGGGGTGCGCTGCGGGCCGCCGCGTTCCTGATGGACAAGTCTGCCGGAAAGTACGACATGCAGGACCTGATCGAAGAAATGCTTCGTTAACCCTCGGCGGACGGGCCGTTCCAGTCGTCCAGATGGCTCTGCAGGGTGGACAGAATCTCATGCATTACATAGCGCTGGCCGCGGCTTAGACCGTCGGGGCCGCTGTCGTTACGCACGGTATTCAGGCTGTCGCACAGAAGGTAATCCACGCCCACGTGCAGGGCGTTGGCCAGCGCTACCAGTGTTTCCAGACTGGCCTTGCGGGAGCCGCGCTCCAGATGGCCGATGAAGGAAGTAGTCACGCCCACCTGCCGGGCCAGCTGCTCCTGAGTCATGCCCTGCTCCACCCGGCGCTTGCGGATTCTTTTTCCCAACGCGAAATAGTCCATATTTGACGCTCCTTTCGTTCAAAAACTTCGTTCGGAAAAATATTCCATTTTTCGACATATTTCGTGGTAATTTGTACCATCATCTTTAGAAAAAAACCTCCGTTTCATTTTTCGCTTTGCGGGGGATGAGCGGAGGTTTTTTGCGTTTGTTAATAGGGGCGTTCCTTTCCGAAGAAGCACACGGCTACCGTGCCCGGGCCGCAGTGTGCGCCAATCACAGGGCCCACATAGCGGGTGGAGATATTGCCCAGACCGGGGATCTTCTCCCGGAGTAGCTGTACCAGCCGGTCGGCGTCCTCGGGCGCATCGGCATGCAGCACATACATTTCCGCCTCGGCGGGATCGTCGATGTTCTGAGCGGCCAGCTCCGCCAGCGTGCGCAGCGCCTGCTTGCGGCCCCGCACCTTGTCCGTGGACAGCAGCTTGCCGTTCCTGCCCTCGGTGATGATGGGCTTCAGATCCAGCATGGTGCCTACGGTAGCGGCCACGGCGCTGATGCGTCCGCCCCGGCGCAGGTAGGTCAGATCGTCCACCGTAAAGAAGGCCTGCGAACGGCTCTTGTTTTCTTCCAGCCACGCGGCCACTTCGTCCATGGTCTTGCCCTGCCGGTACAGTTCATGTGCCTTCAGCACCAGAATGCTCTGTGGCAGCGAAATGCTCAGCGTGTCCACCACAATCATGCGGCGCTCGGGATAACGCTGCAGAAGCTCCTCCCGGGCGGCGTAGATATTCTGAATGGTGCCGGACAGCTGGCTGGAAAACGCCACGAACAGGATATCCCTGCCTGCGGCGAACACGGGCTCGAAGTATTCCTCGTAGGCGGCGGTAGGCAGCAGGGATGTGACCGGCGCGGCACCCTTGCGCATGGTGTCGAAGAACTCCTTTTCCCTGCCGTTGCGGCCCAGATCGTCAAAGTATTCCTTGCCGTCCACCATATAGGGCATGTAGACCATGTTCAGCTCCAGCTCGTCTACAAACCGAAACGGCAGATCGGAGTCCGAATCCGTGAAGAATGCGTATGAATTCATAGTTCCTCCTTGTGTCAGATGATTCCATGAAATGATATGATGGCGTATAAATCCAATGCTATTGTAGCGGATTTTTGTCTGAAAAGCAATGTTCCGGGGCGGCAAGTTTCAAATGTGTCTTTTCCCTTAGCGGGTGGTTTCCATCTGGCTGTCGAAAAACAGGGGCGTTCCGCCTGTGTGCAGGAACAAAATCCGCTCGTTTCGCAGCCCCAGCCGGCGAATTTCCTGCACCATGCCGTAATAGCCCTTACCCACGTAGGTCAGATCCATGGGCATTCCGTAGCGGCGGAAGACCTGCCGGGCGCATTCCGCCATTTCCGGGGTGGATACGCCATATTGCAGCGCGTAGCGGTCGGTGAACTGAAGCTCCGGGCCGCAGTATTTCTCCCCCAGAAAAGCCTCCACATACCGGCGCAGATGCGCCTTGCCGTTTTCCTCACTCCGGGCGATAGAGATACCGTGAATCTCCGTATTGCCCCCATCCAGCAGACGGCCGCACAATAGTCCGGCCTGCGTCATGCCCGTGCCCGCCGCCAGAAACAGCCGGTCAAAGGAACAGCCCAGCTCCTGTTGCTGGCGCAGAATTTCCGGCCATACCTTTCGATAAGCGCGCACCGGCGTGGCCAGATTGCCCTGCCCGGTGGAGTCGCCGTAAATATAATAAGGCTTCCGCCCCTGACGCAGGCTGTCGTTCAGCGCCTGTTCGACCGTCTCCTTCACGCCGGTTTTCAGGCAGGGGACGATCTGCGCTCCGAAGCTTTCGCAGAAGCGCTGGTTAAAGCTGGGGCGGCGCTGGCCGTCGTCGTCCGCCGGGGACAGGATGGTGCAGGGAATGTTCCGGGCGCAGCAAAGGTTGCTCAGCACCCGGCAGAGGTTGGAGCGGGCGTTGCCGTAGGCGATCAGGTGGTCTTTCCCCTGCCGCTCCATATCCGCCAGATATTCCAGCCCGATGCGGGCCTTGTTGCCGCCGAAGGAGTAGGGCAGCAGGTCTTCACGCTTTACATAGACGCGGTTTCCCTGCTCGTCCTCCCAAAGAAATTGAATCGGCGTGGGGGCAAAATCCATGGCGGGCACTTCCTTTTCTGATTCAATGCTTGCTTTCCTTGGCTTCCCGGCGTTTTAGCGCGTCGATCCAGCGGCGGGGAAGAAGATGCTTGGCGGCGTATACACATTTCTGCTTCAGGGGCAGCTGCCGCCGCACCCGGCGCAGGTCGGCCTGATGGGCGGGATGCTTTTCGTCCGTATTCCACAATTCCACAAACAGATAGCGGTCCCGCAGGGGTGCAAGCCCGGCCCGATAGCGTCCGCCGGTCATTTCGTCCACCTCATCCAGCATGTCTACCACGCTGGCCGCCCGGCGGGCGGTACGGACGGCGTTTTCCTTTTTCCACACCTGAAAGGCGCTGCCGGGCACGTTTTCCCGGTATACGCAGGCGTAGCGGTGCAGATACTCTCCGCTGCCCAGCGCGGTAAAATATAGCCGCATTTTCAGATCGCCGTGCTCGCACATCCGGTGGTGATACGCCTCGCTGACCTGCTCCCACAGGGCCCGGGGAAAGAAAAACCCCGCGGTGGGCACAAAGCTCAGCGCCGCCATTTCCCCCAGATCGTAGCGATGATCCGCCCCGTAATAGGCGGGCCGCTCCGACTCATAATAGGGCACGAACTCCCGGGCGTGTTCCCGCCAGTCCGGGCCGAAGGACTGGCTTTCCTCCACGATATATCCGTTGGTAAAACAGAAGGTGCAGTCGGGGTGACTTTCCATATAATCGGCCTGTGCCTGCAGCTTGCCGTCATCGCACCAGAAATCGTCGCCTTCGCACAGGGCGATATACTTTCCCCTCGCCCGGGGAAAATTGAAGGTCTCGTTGATGGGCACGCCCTTGGAATACTGGTTTTCCTTCTCGAACACAGGGCAGACGACGTCCGGGTAACGCCGGGCGTATTCCTCCAGAATTTCCACGGTGCCGTCGCCGGAGCAGTCGTCATGCACCAGAATTTCAAAAGGAAAATCCGTTTTCTGGCTCAGAAAGCTGTCCAGCGTCTGCCGGATGTAGCGGCGGTGCTGATAGGTAGTGGTGCAAATGCTCACCAACGGTTCCATGGGCAGACCTCCTTGGGATGATCAAACACACATAAATCATCCAAAATTGTACCCGAGCGGCGGAAAACTGTCAACCGCAGGGGGATAGACAAAAGCCGCGGCAATTTTGCCGCGGCTTTTGGGTTGGTTTCAGGATCAGTCGAAGGGCACGTAATCAGGATCGTCACGGTCGTCTTCGTAGATCTTCTTAGGCTCGGTGGTTTCGGGCTTCACGGTTTCCTTGGACTCCTCAACCTTGGCAGGTTCCTTGTTGCCCTCGGCCTCCGCGGCCTTGCCGTTCTCGCTTTCCTTCTCGGCGGGCTTGCTTTCCTTGATGACGCGGGGCTTGGCGATACCGGGAGCCACGGTCACATGGAAGCTGGCATAGCTGCCTTCGCTGTACAGGTTGCCGTCCGCGTCCTTGTAGCGGGCCCGGATGCGCAGCACCTGATCCTCGCCGGTGGGGTTCTCGGTGACGTACAGCTCGCCGTCCACGATGCTGGCCTTGACGGTCTCGTCCGAGCAATAGACGCTCCACACGATGTCGTAGCCTTCCACCGCGCAGGAGACTTCCGCGCTGAAGGTGTACACCTTGCCGGGCACGACCTTGGCCACGTCGGGGCCGTAGACGGTCACGCCGATCTCGGCGGGCGCTTCTTCCTTCTTAACGGGCTTCTGCTCCTTGGCGTCCTTCTTTTCCTTTTCGTTCACCACGACGGTCTCTTTTTCCGTTTCGGCTTCGGCGGGCGCTTCGTCCTTGGTTTTCTCGGTCTGGACAGGTTCCTCGTCGCCGCCGGAGATCACCAGCTTGATGTTCTCATTCTTGGTATCGATCTCCGTCTTCTTTTCCTCGGCTGCGGGTTCGGCAGACTGTTCGTCCTTCTGAGTTTCCTCAGGCTGTTCAGCCTGCTGGATCTCTTCGGGCTGGGCGGTTTCTTCCTCGCCGCCGGAGATCACCAGCTTGATGTTCTCATTCTTGGTATTGATCTCCGTCTTTCTGACGGCGGGCTCGGCAGGCTTTTCCTCCGCCTTGGGCTCCTCGGCGGGCTTTTCTTCCGTCTCGGGCGCTTCCTTGCTTTCTTCGCCCTTGGCGGCAGGCTCTTCCTCGCCGCCGGAGATGACCAGCGAAATGTTGTCGCTCTTCGTGTCGATGCCCTTGGCGGGAGCCGTCGCGGCTTCCTCCGGCTGGGCGGCGGGCTCGTCGTCCGCCACGGCGAAGTCATCGTCGGGCAGGAGCGCCGCGCCTTCCAGCGTCATGGTGGCGGCCTTGGCCTCCGGGGCGGTCTCCGTAATGATGAAGCTGTACTTGGCGCTGACCTCATGCGTATTGCCGTCCTCGTCCTTGCAGGCATAGCGGGCGGTCACGAAGATCTCCTTGCCCACCAGAGAGGGTTCGCCGGGCACGGTCACGACGCAGGTATCATCCGTGGCGGTGAAGGTCACGTCGGCCTTGCCATTGTTGGCAGCTACAGCGAATTCGGCCTTGGGATTGGCTTCGCTGGCGGAAATCGCGACCTTGAAGGTAGCGGACTGGCCGATGCTGACGCTCTTCTGGCCTTCCACGAAGGTGATGCTGATGGGGGCCTCCGCGTACACCACGGTGACGTAGCACACGGCGGTCTCGCCGGTGGGCACCGCAGTGGCGGTGACTTTCAGCTGCTTGACAGTCTCAAACTTGCTGATCTTCAGGATGCCGGTGGAGGAGCCGATGGTGGTGCCGGAGCTCTTGGTTCCGTCCACGCCTTCCACGCTCCAACGCACGGTCTCGTTGTTGCTGTTCTGCACGGTGGCGATGAAGGTGGTCTCCTTGCCCGCCTGCAGCTCGCTGACGGACTTGACGATGGTCACGACAGGGGCCAGATCGCCGGTGGAGTTGTCCGTCGCGGTCTTAATGGTAGTGGAAGCGCTGTAAGCCTTGCCTTCCACGGTGGTGGAGGCCGTCACCAGCAGCTCCAGACCGGCCTTTTCGTCCGCGTCGACCGTCACGATGCCGTTCTGGTCGATCTTGGTCTCATCGGCGGTGCCGTTGGCCAGCGTCCAGCTCCACGTCAGGCTGTCCTGATCGCCGGTAAAGCCGGACAGCAGGGCGGTGCAGACCACGTACTTCTTGCTGGTGCCCACGGTCACGCTGTCGCGGTCGGCGTAAACTTCCGCCTTGGTCGCGGTGGTGATGGGGTTAAAGGTCGCGGTCACGGTGGCGGTATGGTCGCCGGTCTTGTTGTATTCCGCGCTGACCGCGCCGGGAACGGTGAACAGGCTCTTACCGCTGTTGGGGAAGGTGTACTCCGCAGCGGAGGTCAGGCTGATGACGGCCTTGTAGACCTTATTGGCCTCGAAGATCGTAACAGCATTGCCCTTTTCATCCTGCCAGGCCACGGTTCCCTTATACTGGGCACAATCGCGGATATCCTTCACCGGGGTCTTGCCCTTTTCGGGGGCGGTCACGCCATAGATGCAGAAGTTGTCCACTTCCTGCGTGGCGGTCAGCTTGCCAAAGTTGATGGTCACAGTGTTGCCCACCAGAGAACCGGACACGGAGGTCTTGCCATCCACATCGGTGGCGCTGACGGAGCCCAGACGGTAGCCGCCGGTCAGGCTGGTGAAGTTCACCACGGCCTTGTAGCTCTCGCCGGTGCGGAAGGTGCCGTTGTCCGACAGGCTGGGAGACCAGGTGATGTCGGCGCTGTAGGTCACGGGGTAGGACTTGCCCGCAGCATCCTTCCAGACGGCGGTGTTGTTGTTCAACTTGAGCACAGGGCTCTGGCCCACCTTGGGGGTGATGGCAGAAGTCAACGCCACGTTGACCGCGTTGCCGCCCGCAACGGTGGTGCTCGCCTTGAAAGACTTATCCTTGTTATTGATAACGTAGCTGCCCTGAGCTTCTACCGTGACCGTCAGCGGTCTGCCCGCATCGGAGGCGGTCACCACATAGCTAGCGGCATTTCCAACATTCGTCGTGGTTTTGTTGTCAGCTTCCGTGCGAGTCCACGTGTACTTCACGCAGCCGGAGGCCGCCGCTTCAGACGGGTTGACCTTCACAGAAATCGTCTGGCCCACCTGAGGCTGGCTGCCGATGTTCTGCTTGGTGCTTTCGTTGTAAAGATAGGCACCGGTAATATTTTTGCTTTCTACCACGGCGGCAGTAGCGGCGCTGGTGGCGGTCGCGCCGTTGTACTTCAGCGTGACGCGGATCTGCTTGCCCACATCGTCGGAGGTGACGGTGTAGGTATTATCCGTGCTGCTCTTGGTCACGGTGCCGATCTGCCACAGATACAGGCAGTCTGCCTTGGACAGATTCTGCGGGTCGGACACCGCGGTGATCACGTCGCCCACCACAGGCTCCGTCACGGTGAGGGACACGCCGTTCAGGGTGTACTTGCTGTTCACCGGGCTGGTGATGGCGCTGGCCACCACGCCGCCGTAGATGCCCTGACCATAGGCGCGCACGTAGATCGCCTTGCCGACATACTTGTCTTCCACCGTATAGGTGTTGCTCCAACCGCTCTGGACAGGCTTGTCCTCGCCGGAAACATACCAGTAGTACAGCACGGAGTTGGCAGTCCGGGCCTCTGCCGGTTCGGCAGTGGCGGTCAGGGTCATGCCCACCACAGGAGCATTGCTGTCCAGCGACACCTTGGTCAGGTTGACCATCTTCACAGGCTGGCTGGCAGCGCTTTCCACCGTACCGGCGCACTTGTCCGTGCCGGTGGCCTTCACGGTGATGACCTTGCCCATATCAAAGGCGGTAGGCGTATAGGAAGCGCCGGAGCCCATCTTGATGCCGTCCACATACCAGACATAGCTGGCGGTGGCGCTGCCGGGGGTCACGGTAGCGGTGATCGCCTGACCTACCACGGGGAAGGACGTGCTCAGTTTGACTTCTTTCAGTTCCAGCGCGTCGGCGACCTTGGAGGTCATATCGCTGGCGGCCTGGCCGGAGAAATCGCCGGTGCCGGTGGCGTAGACCTGGATCTGCTTGCCGGAATCGGAGGCCTGCACCACATAGGTGGCTTCCTTGCCCTTTTCCACACCGGCAACGCGCCAGCTATAGGTGACGGTCGCGGAGGAAGGCGCAACGACGGCCTTCAGAATGTCACCCGCCAAAGGCGCGGAATGGTCGGCGATGGTGTTGACAATCATCACGCCAGCAACCTTGCGTTCCTTGGTCACAGGCTGGGACAGGACGCTGACCTTCTGCCCCGCCCACTGGCCGGTGCCGGTCACTTCCACGCAGATCTTGTGGCCCACGTCGGCGGTGGTGGCGGTGTAAGCCGCAGCAGTGCTCAGCTTGGTGCCGCCCACCTTGTCCCGGTACCACTGATAGGTCACCGTGGCCTGAGAAGGCGTAATGGTCGCCAGCAGGGTATCGCCCACCAGCGGATACTCATAATTGAGCTCCACCTTGGTCAGAGCGCTGTAGGGAATGGGCGTGGGTTCGGGCGTAGGCGCGGGCAGGGCGATATACTTGGTCATCATATAGCCCACGCTGGAGCCGATCATGACCCGGGTCCATTGGCCCTTGTAGCCCAGAATGGTCAAAGGCGTGCCATCGCTGTACAGGCCCAGACGGCGGCCGTTAGGCGCGGTGCGCAGCCAGGTGCGCTTGCCGTTGCCCGCGTATACGGTAGCGCTGCCCAGCGAAGGCGTGCTGGACGTGCTGCTGCCGCCGCTGGAAACCAGGAACTTGCTCATCATGTAGCCGGTGAGCGTGCCCGCCTGAATGCGGGTCCAGACGGTTCCCTTCTCCAACACGGTAACGACCGTGCCGGAAGGCAGCGTGGTCTGGCTGGCATAGCTGGTGCTGGGGCCAAGGCGCAGACGCACCCCGTACTGGTTGCCGCTCTGCACGGTCGCATAGCTGGCCTCTGCCAACGTGGCGCTCATGGGCGTCATGGTCAGCAGAATCGCAGCCAGCAGCAATGTGACGACGATCTTCTTCATAGTCCGTATCCCTCCATAAACAGCGTATCGCGGCGGTCAAACCGACAGGCCCGCCTTGTATACTGCGATAATCCATTGCAAATGATACCAGATTCATTGCAATTTGTAAATAGGTTGTAATATTTTCGTGATAATTTTTGGAACATTTATTGACGAATTTGTTCCAGTACTTTCACGATTCCATCACGGATGGCGGGTTCTTCCTGCGAAATGGTGCAGACATGGGGTACGCCGTGGAGCCACAGCTTCCACTTTTTTTCGCTGCCGACGCCGTTCAGGATGCAGTCCGCGCTGCCTTCCCAGATCGTTTCATCGTCTTCCGACTGCACCGCCAGCACCGGGCAGGTAATATTAAAGAGATTCTTCCGGGCCAGCCGGATCAGGTGGTAAAGGTCCGCGCCCTTGGCCGTGGGAAAGCCGGTGTAGCCGAAATCGTAGTCCGCGTTCAGCGCCACGCTCCGTTCCGGGTGATCGCCCCACGAAATGCGCGGGATCACCTTGCCCATCACCCCCGACAGGCACAGGAAGCGATTCTTCGTGGCCATAGGCGCGGAGATGGGAATGCACGCGTCCACCTGCATCTGCTCCGCCAGCAGCAGGGCCAGCACGCCGCCCATGCTCAGGCCGCAGACCGTCACGGTCTTGCAGGTCTTCTTCATTGCCAGAACGGCGGTCTTGGCCGCCTGCAGCCAGCTCTGCCAGCTTTCCTTCGCCATTTCCTCCTCGGTGGAGGCATGGCCCGGCAGGCAGATGGAGCGCACGGTGTAGCCCCGCTCTGCCAGATCGTCCGCCAGCATCCGCATATGGGCGGGGCTGCCGGTAAAGCCGTGCATCAACAGAATGCCGTTGCCGTCTCCTTGAACATCGACGGGCTGGCACACGGGGCGGTCAAAATATCCTTCAGGCGTAGGTTTCATCTGATTTTCATCCTTTCGGGCCTGCTTGTCCGGGCGTTATCAGCCTATGACCGACAGACCTCCTATATGTATGACGTTGGAGGGACTCCATTTTGTTCCCGTTTTTGGAAAAAATTCCGATTTTCGTTTACTTCCGCAGCTTTTCCACATCTTCCCGGCGGCCCATCACCAGCAGGGTGTCCCCGCTTTGAAAGGGCATATCCGGGGCAGGGGCCACCAGATAATGCCCCTCCCGGTGGACGGAGAGGATATTCACGCCGAATTTGTGGCGCGCATCGGTGCTGCGCAGACTTTCCCCCTCCCACCCGGACGGAAGCAGGATCTCCGCCAGCTGGTAATCGCCGCTCAATTCCATTAGATCCAGCACCGAGGGGGTGACGATGGAGCGAGCCAACCGAACGCCCATGTCCCGCTCCGGGAAGACCACCTTATCCACGCCGATCTTCCGAAGCACTTTGGCGTGCAGGTCGTCGTTGGCCTTGGCGATCAGGTAGGGAATGCCCATTTCTTTCAGCAGCACGCTGACCAGGATACTGTCCCGGGTGTTCTGCCCAATGGCCACCACCGCCGCGTCGAAATTCTTCACGCCCAGCGAGCGCAGGGCCTCCTCGTCCGTCGCGTCCAGCTGCAGGGCCTGCGTCACATGGGGCGCGATCTGGTTGACCAGCTCCTGATCGCTGTCCACAGCCAACACTTCCTGTCCCTGGGCGCACAGAGCCCGGGCCATACTGGAACCGAAGCGTCCCAGACCGAACACCAGATATTGCTTGTTCTTCATGATGAAAGTCCTTTCTCCCTATATAAGTGATTGCGTTTTTTCGTTTTGCGCTTAAAGCCCGCCGCCTTACCCGATCATGATCTTTTCCTCTGGGAAGCGCACCCGGTTCCGCGCGCCGTCCTTTTCCCGGCGGATCAGCGCCGTAGCCAGCGTCAGCGGGCCTACCCGGCCCAGATACATCAGGAGCATCAGCAAAATTTGTGAGCTGCGGCGCAGCACTCCCGTGCCCGCCGCGCTCAGGCCCGTGGTGGAAACGGCGGAGACCGTCTCAAAAACCAGATTCGTCAGGCTGACACCGTGTCGGTGCTCCAGAATCGACAGGGCGCAGGTAACGGCCAGCACGAAGGAGGTGGCAATGAAGGTCAGCGCCACGGCCCGGTGGCCGGTGTCCTGCGAAATTTCCTTTCGGAAGACGGTGATCCGATCCCGGCCCCGCACCACGCTGTGCACCAGCAGCAGCAGCGCCGCCAGCGTGGTGGTCTTGATACCGCCGCCGGTGGACGCGGGGGACGCGCCGACCAGCATCATCAGGCAGCTGAGTAGCTTGGTGGAGTCGTTCAGCGCATCCTGACTAACGGCGGCAAAACCCGCCGTGCGGCAGGTGACGGCCTGAAAAACACTGCCTGTCACTTTGTCCC
>ERZ827490.3602-NODE-3602-length-13704-cov-6.837790_pt1 | contig 13704 bp, 11 predicted proteins | sample MGYA00519770_ERZ827490 | MGnify/ENA primary metagenome ERZ827490 (study PRJEB31778, sample SAMEA3449324) | human gut metagenome | biome: human gut; feature: human-associated habitat; material: faeces | place: United Kingdom | collected 2010/2012 ...
ACATCCGTGGGAGGTCTGCCGCGGCGGAAACTCCACGCATGTCGATCTGCGGGTAATGGAGGATGCGCGCGGCTATTTTCTGTATCTGGCAGGAGCTGCGTGGAACCGGACAATTGAAACCGTCAAATTCTATCTTGCCCTGACGAGAGCAAATATCCCCGTTTATCTGGCCGAAGCGAAAATGCTGGCTGACCGGCTGGCGGAAGAAGAAAAGATTGGGATCGCGCCGGAGGGTGTTCTGCCCGCCTACTGCGGGAGCTGGTTTCCAAATGAACACATCATCGACTACATGAATTTGCCTGCGGCTCTTTCTTGCAGCGATCGGTACCGACATTGAAAGATAAAGGTGGCCTAACTACACTTTCTGTCACGCAAAACGGGAGTACAGCTTTTCGGTTCGTCCGATTGGCTGTACTCCCGCTTTTTACATGTTTGTAGTAATATGTTCTTCAATGCTGCATATTTTGGTATTAACCTCTGCAATGTTCCTTCGAAGGGTTCGGTGAAGTTCTTGATTAATTTCAACCGCTTTTCCCTTAATGCAAATTGTTTTCTCGCCCAATTTGAGGTGTCCTAACCTGTTACGATACACATTCACTTTGTCGATGTAGTATTGCTTAAATTTAGAAGGGCAGGCAGTAGCAGGGAAGCCATATGTTGTTGATAAAATCGGTAAAATAGCCTGAAAAATATCTAATCTATCTGAAATGCTTAATAAGTACTCATCATTGTTGGCAGATTCAAAAACACTTGACGCTGATTTCGCCGCCTCAACTTGACTTGCAACCCGCGCCTTCTTCATGTCTAGCAACTTCAAGAGGCTCTCCGTCAACGATGATTTCTGCGTACTATCAAATTTCTGCCAACAGAGATTTAGTATTTCCTTTATTCTCAATTCGAAGTCGCTGGTGTTATCAAGAACAAAGCCACGTAAATTAACAATATCTTCCGAACGTTTTACAATTTTTTCAATAACTTTCCCGACTTTTTCGGTAAAAATTGTGTAGTCTCGCTTGGTTAGATAAACTCCGTCGATTGGCGGCATTTTTGTTCTAATAGCAGCTAACATAGCGTCCTCTTCTGAGGAATAAAACAATATGTCTGTTAATATGCTACTTTCTCGTAGAGCGGCAACAATGGTATCGCCGGTCACTCCGTCTGCCAGTTTGAAATCCATTAGAATTAAGTCGAAATCATTCCCGATTAATTCGTCGATATTGAAATCATCCCCACTTTTGCGAACGATTTCAGGTATTAGATAGTGTGTCTTTAGAATACCTTCAACACGCAGCTTTTCCATATTGTACCAAGTTTGCTCGTCTTCGAACCAAAGAATCTTGAATATCGTATTCATTTTTTTAGCCTCACGATCAACTTAAACCCATGATGATATGTAGTATCGATTTCAACAGTCCCGTTCATCTCTTCTACCAACTGCTTGATATGATACAGTCCTATTCCATAGCCCTTTTTCTTCCTGTTTGAGGAGAATCCCCATTCAAACAAGGACTGAGGGTTGATGTTTTCAGAAAGACCTATACCGTTATCTGAAAAAGTGATTTCTACATATTTCCCTCTTTCTTCTAAAGAAATTCGTAAAATCGTTGCACCTGCTTTAACAGAATTGCTAGCAATATTGTCAATGATTATACCTATCGAAGACGAATCAAATTTACAATCAAAGGCGCGATTATCTTGTACTAATTCGTATTTTAACCCTTCGATTGCAAATCCTGCATCTATATATTGACGAATAAAATCATTGAGGCTACGAGATCCACTTTGTTTTAACGATTGATTCCCGTGTATTGCTAAATCAGCAAGTTTATGGGCTTTCTCGTTCGCTTGTTGGATTTGCCCCACAATGGATAATATAAAATCTTTATTCTCAATCTCCATAGGGGCTATAAGCTCTCGCAAATAACTTATGTTTCCCCTTGAAGCATCTGTTAAAGTATATATAGAATGGAATCCATTTACGAGATTTGTTACATTTTGATTAGCTGCGCCCTTAAGGAAATAGATTTGTTGTTCTCTAGCAAGTCCTTCGGTTTTTGCTTTCGCCAATTCTTTTGAATTTTCCGCATTTTCTTCTTCAAGTTGAATATTATGCGAAATAAGAGACTCGGTTCTCTTCTTTAGCGTCTGCGTTAAATTAATTAACCCAGTATCTTGTGTACGTTCAGCAGCACTCTCCAATTTCTTTAGGGACATAGAAATACTATCTTGACTGCCTTGCGTATTGCTTTTAGTCAAAATATCTGGATTGTAATCCACACTAACAATGTCCTTAGAATCAACACTGGTAATAAACTGCGAAATGATTTGCTCGCCTATTTCATTCGGGGATATCGTATGCTGTGGATCAGACTTCAACGGTTCACCCCAGTTAATTAGGTTAACAACATATTTCTCGAGGACTTTTAATACTTTTTCAAGGAATAAGTCAGCCAACATATCAACAGCTGGAGTTTGAATGAATCCATGAGCACGGCTTGTTGTCTCTAGAAATTGGTCGTTGTCGCCTTTTATTGATATGCGGCCCATGATTTCGCGGGTTCCTAAAAACCGCTTCCAGCCTTGGGCTTTTCTCTGATCAATACCAAAAAAGTCCTGTCCTGGCTCGCCATAAGGATTTATTCTAAAACCGTTCTTATATATAAATACAGAGCCATAATCCTTCGGCCGCACGCCTCCCATTTGTCTTGTAAAACTCCCTTTAGCGCTTTGGTTTAAGTAAAACACAACAATAGAGATATCTCGTAACCCGTAGTAGTTTCTGTTTTTTTCAACAAAGGAGAAAATATATTCGCCACGGTCAGTCAATTTACTCGTGATTAACTGACCGTCCTCAGAAATGTTTACTTCGATACTAGTTGTTTTAATGTTCAGTTTTTCAAATATATCATTATGTATGACACCATTTACAATATCTCGATCAGGATTTATTCCGGTTTTATTGAGAACCTTATTATCATTTTCTCGTTCAGAAGGGACGATAAGCTCTATGTCAAAAGGAAGTTCACCTTTATTGGCATCAGGACTAATCAGTTTCATCAAGGAGCGTTTTAGCCTCAACAGATCATCTCTGCTCCAGTTTTCGCGTAAAGCATCTACAATCAAAGTTGTCCCTTTCGAAAAACCACTAGGAAGCGCCTCAATGGTTGAATACTGAACAGGAATACTCATAAATTCCTGCGTATCATCCAATTCGAACTTGTTCCAGTTCACTTCGACTTTGTTTGCTGATGTCTCGGATTCTGTTTTGGTAATTAACGTTAATAACGCGCCTAGGCGATCACAAGAAAACCGCCCAACACCTTTTGCTCCAGCTACCTCTCGCTTGATTTCATCTCGAAAAGATGTTTTTTTTCGATTTTGAGCTTTTTTCTCCGAATATGCAACGAATAGCCATTTCTCGACGATATCAGTATATGTCATGCCACAACCATTATCAGAAATAATGATTTGATTCTGCCCCGCATCCGTTGTAGCAAACGAAATATCAACTTTATATGCTCCGGCATCATAAGAATTTTTAACCAATTCAAATATTGCAATATATTTATCGCTGATCAAATCGCGACCTATTATGTTCTTTAATCCTGCACTTACACGGAAAGATAACGTGCTATTCTGATTTGTCATTCGAAAGCACCTCCCAAATTGCAATTCCAATTTGTTCTGCAAACAAAGGCGGAACTGCATTGCCAACTTGCGTATATCGTGGAACCTCTTGCTTGCGGCGACTTCCGCCAGATGTGTACTTCCCCTTGAATTCAAACCAATCCGGGAAACTCTGTATGCGAGCATGTTCGCGTACTGTTAAAATACGTGGCTCAGCATAATGCACAATTTCATCGGGAATTGATGTAATGGTTGGTGCTTGCGCATCTCTATTAAGTACAGTAACACCGCGTCGGTTTAGATTGGAAACAATGTTGTCTTTTGGCGTGATTCGTTTCCCCACTGGGGCGTGGAGCAGTAAATCGTTATGTAGAGCGACTGTATCTTTTCGATGATTAACAAAACGATGACTGTCAACCGCATCTATTTCCAACTCAACACCTTGGCGCATTAGTCTTTGATAACCAGATTGAATAGGTCCGTATATGCCAGCTTGAAAACCTTTAGTATCTGGAGAAGGACGTGTCCCATGAACTTTTTCCAAATCACTAATTGCCTCATATACTGTTGTTTTGCATGTAATCCCTTTTGATTCACAAAAGGATTTTCTGTTCTGATTAAGCACATCAAAGACTTTTCGTGGAGAATGGTCTTTCATGGCTACAAGAATAAAGCGCTTTCTGTTCTGCGGAACGCCGTATTCTGACATATCCACAATTTGATGCATTGTTCTATATCCCAAACGTTTCAACGCTCTTTCAACATAGGACGAATACTGTTTAGTTCCCCTTTTTCCCTTAAAGTTTACTGTAAAGCCATGAACATTTTCAAAAATAATTGCTTGTGGTAACACCAGTTTAATAAATTTAATGTAGGACTTAACAAGTTTGTTGCGTTGATCGTCTTTATCACGTTTTCCAGCCATTGAAAACCCCTGACAAGGGGGGCCTCCTGCAACCAAGGTAACTTTTCCCTGTAACGCGCGAAGATTTTCAGCTTGCTTTTTTAATAGTTCATTTATATCACATTCTTGAATTGGAAACCAGGTCGGCCATAGAAAGTGATCCTGATTGTCTATGAGGTTATATTTGAGGGTGGAAAATGCGTCGGCATTTTTTTCAACGGCGAATAAGCCTGTCCAACCAGCATTTAATAAACCAGTAGACAGACCTCCACAGCCCGCAAAAATGTCAATATATACTTTACTATCCACCATAACGAAACACCTCGTAACTGGATATAATAATTCATATTAATTTTATCACAAGAATTTCAAGAAAACAATAGCAAGGGGGTAATCAGAATGCCATTCCGTCATTTTTCGAGGGTGTATAAAGGGACATCATTGGCAGACCTAAAAGCCAAAGAACAACTCCGAATTTCTGGGAAATGCAAAGAGGTGGAATACACAGAGCTAATTTCAATCGTAGTTGACCAAGAAGAATTTGATCAATTATGCAATGATATTTCTAGCGCGAGAAGTTGTTATCAAAATTATGCTCATCAATCGACAGCCACTCTTGATGGGAAGTGGAAGTGTATAATTATTAAGAACCAACATAACGAGCAAAGAATAATACTGTATACGGCAGGAAGAATGTTCCCGCTTTATGCGGCGTTTTCTGAATGAGCGGTTCAGTACCCAGACATTATGGCGGCAGGCAGCTTGACACAAGCAAGCGTGTCATATATCCCAAGAATAGTAATTGTCAGAGATGGATCAAGCGAGAAATCGGGCGGTGCTTTCGCGGCTGTCGGAACGCTCCGTCAAAGGGAATCCCTATCTCTGACTATTTGACTATTGGTGGCCACTGCATTGAGAAGCAAGTATTGCAAAAGTAGAATAAATGTGGTATAAGTAATTATAAAGAAATATGTACTTGTCTTGCAAAACAGAGCGATGTGTACTATAATTAAACCAACAAAAGGCTGGAATCTATTTTGGTTCTACTCAGACCTTTGAGATTGAGCAGCTTTGACTTGCAGAAACGCGAAAGCCCTTGAGATTTCAAGCGATTTTAAGTCGGGGGATCTAAAAGGGTGCTGCTTGCCATCAAGCTGCACCAAAAAAGATGCCGCTGCGAAAAGCCTAGAAGTTTCAACGACTTCCGGGCTTTTTTTGCGCCCATTTTTAGAGGCGTGACAAAAAGATGCCAAAATGGGCTTTGGCAAATTCGATGGACCTGTACCTTTACCTTATGCGCTGTGGAATGGTCTTTTCGTGCTATTTCGTACTGTTTTGTACATCGACGTACATCGCGGTTTGGGTCACGGTTTGGGTCAAAACGTGACTTCAAAAATATGGTTGAACTTTTTGACTGCAAAATGCAAGAAAAAGCTCCGAAATCAAGCGATTTCGGAGCTTTTATGGTGGACAGTACAGGACTCGAACCTGTGACCCCATGCACGTCAAGAGCCACCCGTTCGTATTTTTCTGTATTTTAATATGCACATATTTTAGATGAAAAAATTCTGTATTTACGGGGATTTTTCTATTATGTCCATCGCGTTTTTGCCCAGTCTGGGTCAAGGTTTGGGTCAGGCGGATTACAGGCTCAATATTTTGTCCGAAGATAGCTTGCCACCGCCGTCAAAAACGTCCCTGCCGACTGCACCTGCTCGGCGGTGTCCGCCTTTGAAACGATGAAGAAATCGTTGTAATCACTACCCTCACGGACATCAGAAAGCTCGGAGATCAGCCCGGACAGGCTGGCGTCAAACACGCCGGTTTTGATATACCGTTTCCGGAACTCGGAAATGATTCCGCTGTGGTGCTTCATATCTACGCCATCAAGAGCAAGAGCGGCGCGCATCGCGTGGAAAATCGCATAGTATGCGCGGTTTGCCGCACTGCGGTAGCTTTCGCCTGCAAGCAGCAGCTTTGCGTCCCGCAGACATTCCTTTGCGTGGTCAAAGCGAACCTTGGAGATTTCAATAGCTTGTTCAGGAAGCATAGCGAATGCCCTCTTTCAACACGTTCTGATAGAACGGAAGGAAATCCGCATACCGCCGGAACTGTGCCAGCGGCACAACGTGGACAGAAACCGTGATGTCGTGGTCAAGGCTGAGTGTGCTTGCTACTCCAGAAACCGCACGCCGCTGCGACGCGATCTGTTCCTGCGTCAAATCTGCGGTCAGAAGAATGTCAATATCCGACTCCGCGGTAAAATCGCCGCGGGCATAGGATCCGTACAAAATTGCATCGTGGATGCTGTGCCCTAGAATTGGATCACAGGCGTGATAGACGATCTTCAAAATCTCAAACGCTTGATTGCGCGTACACATATTGACACCTCCCCTTTTAGTCTTTCTATTTGTAGTATACCCCAAAGTGTACTGGAATGCAAGTCGGCGTGAACCCACTAAATTCCGAAGTATTTTTCAAAAAACTGCGCAAGCCGCTGGATGATCGTTTTCTTCTTTTCCGTGCGGTTGCCGCCGCCAAAGCGGGAGACGGGCGGCAGGATCTGGTCAACATCCGTGCCGGTCGTTTTGAGCGCACCGTCGCGGAAGGCATTGGCAACAAAGCGCTGCGCCTCCGCGGGCTTCAGCTTTTCTTCTGCGATGATTTGCTCCAGCTCCTGCTGTTTTTGCTGCTGCACATAACTCTGCCAGTCGCGGTCAACATCCGTTGCGGCGTTGACCGTACTAATAAAGCCGTGGATCAGATCTTTCTTGCTGCGCAGCTGGATGCTGGAGTCAATCGCCCGGTCGATGGTTCCCAGGATGCTTTTGTCCTTGCAGTTCGATTCATGGTACTTCATGACAAGCATCAAAATGTAGTCGATGTTGATCTCCACCTGCCGGATGAGCTCGATCTCGAAGGTAATATCATCGCTGATGTTTTCTTTGTCTCCATCCGTTTTCGGGCGGTACGCCTGATAAAGGTCGAGATAGACGCTCTGGTAATCCTGAAAATCCCGCTCCGGAAGAATCTCATGCCCGACAAACTGGTCAAATGCGCTTAAGATATTTTTAAGCCGCAGGATATTGCCGTAGAGCTTGATGAAATTCTTCTGCTTCTGCTCACCGGTGATCGGCTGGCCGAGCGGAAACTCACTTGATAGCTCGTCAATCAAATCACGGTAACCGGGAACGGCTTTCCCATTTTCCTCATAGCCGTCATAGTGCGCATCATAGCCCTTGAGCAGCACAACGCCGCTGGCCTCGCGGTCGCCAAAAAGCGCGATCGCGTCGTCGGTGGCTTTTTGCAGATTGCGGAAGCAGACGATATTGCCGTAGGTCTTGACGGAGTTCAGAATCCGGTTCGTCCGGGAAAACGCCTGAATCAGACCGTGCATTTTACGGCGGATTGATACGATGGCCTCAAACGGCTCGTCGTCCCAGTGCTGGGGGGCTGACCAGCGTATCGCCGTGGGCGATGTCAAATTTGTCGTAGTCAATATCATGCAGGAACATGTTGATGCGGCAGAGGTTGTAGGTCGTGATATTGATCTCCTGCCCATAAAATCCCTGCCGGATATTGCCGAGGCCGAGGATCTTCGCTGCTTTCAGAAGCAGAGAACCGGAACCGCAGGCGGGATCCAAAAACACCAACAATACAATCGGAAAGCAAAAATTAAACAACTTCTTTTTCATGTTGTACTTCCTTACCATTTTTCTATTTAAAGCCGGTATGCAATTCCCAATATTTTCTTTCCCGAGTGCAACAGATACTCAATTCCGTTCATACATAAGAGTGTCAGTATAATCCCCATCAATTCGCGCATCTGTTATCGTAAGGGTGTTTCCTTTGATAGAATATGAACCAATAATGTTATCATGACTCCAAAACTGTCCTCCATAAGGTCCTAAAACCTTGAGGGTACCATCGACCACACTCCACTCCCCAGTCTCGTCCTCGTCGACAACGCAGGAACCGTCGCTGTAAAAAGTAATACTGTCCACGTTCGTTTTTCCTGACGTAAGTACCCATGTTCCCACAAAAGCCCTGTTCGAACTTGCGCAGCCCGAGAACAGCAAAATGACACACAACGCCAGTATCAGGCAAGTTGCAACTTTTTTCATCAATATCCCTCTTTCTGTAGATAATTATGCGAATAACGTCCGTGAGATCTTTCCGCTCCCGCATTTCAATTTTCTGCCCGCAAACGCTGGTACATTATCAGCAAGGTGTAACGGGGAGCCGGAATGCGGTTCCCCGCTGCTTGAATGCTGTGTTAGCCTCGATAGGCTCTATAAAGGAATGTCACAATCTGCGCGCGGGTGCAGGATGCATTGGGACTGAACGCGGCAGCGCTCGTGCCGGTTGTAATTTCGTGGTCGACCGCCCATTTTACAGCATCTGCGTAATAAGTCGTCTGCGGCACGTCCGTAAACACGGTGCGTCCTGTAACGGAAGGCGCACCATTCGCGCGGTGCAGGAGCGTCACAGCCTGTGCGCGGTCGATGACCGCATCGGGGCTGAATGTGGTGCTGGCTGTGCCGGTCGTAATGCCTTCTTCCAGCGCCCACAGAACCGCGTCATAGTAATACGCGCTGGGAGAGACGTCGGTAAACGGCATACGGCTGTTTTTGGGCGCGGGCGAACCGGAGGCACGCCAGAGGAAGGCCACCGCCTGCGCACGGGTGCAGATGCTATTGGGCTCAAAGCGATTTGCGCTCACGCCCGTGGTAATACCCTTGTCCACAGCCCAAAGTACAGCATCATAATAATAGTCTGTGCTGTGCACATCATCAAATTGAGTCTGCCTCGCATCTTTTGCAGTCGTTGTCGTGCCCGAATCTGTTATACCAGTGTTTGTTTCTTTTTCAAACGTTGCAAATATAGTGGCATCGTTACGAACATCGGTAAACGTGTAAGAGTTGACCGGCCCGACGCTTCTACCATTCACTTCAACATTTTTAATTCGGTATCCAGCATCAGGCTTTATCTCGAATGTTTTATTTTCTCCTTCAAAAACAGCCACTTTACCACTCGGGGCAAGTGTACCGTTTCTTCCAGCGGTTGCGCTGATTGTATATTGCATTGTATCGGAAACAATTACGCTTACCGTAGCGGAGTATCCGCCATCGTTCGTTACTACATATACATTCGTTTTTCCAATGGCAACAGCCGTAATAACGCAAGTTCCGTTTGCCGCTTTGACCGAGGCAACATCTGTATTTTCGACTTTCCAAGTAACTGCCTTATTTGTTGCATTCTCAGGAAGCACTATCGCTGTAACTTCTGCCATTTGACCCACATGCAAAGAAATCTGCTCTGTATTCAAGCCGACCGAATCAACCGGGATATTGGTTGTGTGTACCGGATCATTTGGGTTCGTCGGGTCACTGCCTCCGTGATATTCTTCAAGGTTTGTCAGGCCGTCACCATCATCGTCGCTGTTCGCAATATCCTTGTCTTCACCTTCTTCTCCCCAGAGATGATATTTGTCACAAAACCAGTCAGGAATACCATCACCGTCTGAGTCCGCTTCACCGCCAATCAAAATGATCTCGCTCAAGGCAGACCTGCTTCCATCCGCCAAAACAATCTCAACTGCTGCATAAACTGTACGTCCACGTTCAAGCAAATTGATTGTCAGCGCAGTATCATCCGCCGAAAAGCTTCTGACGACTACACTATCAGCGGTTTTATCGGCAAATTTGTTATTGGAATAGAACACATTGTAATATATGCTATCCGTATTGGGGTCGTCAAAATTTACTGTTACGACAGCATCCCGATCCGTAGATTGTGTATACGAAAGGTTCTCTGCCGGCAAAGCACTGCTCGCAGACGCCATCTTTGCCATCAGAACGTATATGCCTTCGCCACTCAGATCTGCTCTGGCACCGATATTCATATTTTCTTCTTCGGTGTAATCAGTTTCTAAAATTGTCCATTCTCCACCGACATACTTAAACCACGCCAAAGTCGTATAATCTATTTCTGCCAGGTGATTTGCCACAGAGTATATCTCGCCACCCACAAATCCAGATCCATTGTCACTGGATATCAAAGTTGCCTGATTTACAGAGAAATACTCACCATTTGTATATTGCGTATTGTCTGCAATAAAAGTATAAGACGATAGTTGGTTCGTTGTTACATAGGCCATGACCGCATTGTCCGCTGCAGTATACATATAACCTGTCTCTGTATTTCCAGAGCGGTCAATATAGTATGTATTGTGTTTTACATCATTCCCTTTTGTTGCGGTTACACGCACCTCTGCCACCTCACCTTTTGCAATAGGCAGTTTGGCGCGTCCATCAGCCAGCGCAGCATCGATATATTCTTCGTCCCCGGCCTTCTTACTGCTAATCGTGTAGTTGACGCCTTCCTCGCCAGAAATCGTAGCAACCACTGCATTTTCGCCGCTTTCAAACGCAACATTTGCAACACAATCGGTAGTATATTTACTGTCCTCTGTTTCCATACCTTCGGGATACCCAGTCAAGGAACGGCCCCCCACTCCGGAAAGACTGAGGAAATCTCCAGCAGAAAGTGTCGCATAGGAATATGTAGCTGTGCGATCAACCTTCGCCTTGCTATAAGTTCCTTTGTAGACACCCAATGCGAAATCGCTTCCTCCGATGATGTGCTTGAAATAGTAAGATGAAAAAGCCGGATTCGTCAAAAGCGTAGCGAGACTATCCTCACAAGCGCCACCATTGCGATACGACTGATATGTATGCTGATCAAAATTGGCCTTGGCAAAGCCGTCTGTCATATACGCATAGTCGATAGCCGCTTTTGACATCTCGATATCCTCGTGCTGATTATCCATCAAGCCATAGGCTTTATAAGGCTTTTTCCTTGCCCCCCAACTGTTTTTTTCCGCATCTAGATACTCATCGAAGAAGCCCAATAAATAATGTCCAGTCTCATGCATGACCGTTGTTGAATAGGCATATGCGTCATCAATCATGCTGTTATTCCAACCAGCACCTTCGACGCCACTCATCTGAATTCGATAAAAAGACCTTCTGCCGTTTAGTTTCTCGCCATCTTTCAGCTTTGAAAAAAATTCGGTGTTCTCACCATCATACACAGCCGTGTAAGTCGAATCAGTATAAAAACCTGTTACATGGGCGTTAGAGTGTATTTTGACGTTAAACCAAAGCTTTCCATCATCGTCCTCTTCTGTTTCTATTCTGATATCTGCCATTGACGCGATGCTGGTTGTTGTATAAAAATTAAGTCGGTTGCTGGTAGAGAATAGTAGAATTTTGTCAATCAATATATGCCCATCTGTAGATTCTGCAAGTCTGTTTGAATACTCGTTCAGCATCGTCTTTACAGATTTTTTGTAAGACTCAGACTGCGATTTGGAGTCATCCGCATAATAGCACACAGATAGATTCACCAGCATTCTGGGTTCGTGAAGTGTCAACGTCATCTCGCGCGTTACGGACGAAATAATACTGTTTGACAACGTCAACATTTCTTTGTCAAATGTGCTAGAATTGATATCCGCATAGATTCCGCCCGTAGTTTTATACAGTTCAGAGTAGGTAGACTGATAATCTGTCGACGTGATGACAGATGTTACAACGCGCATCTCCGCCAACTTCTCTGCCACCTCTGCCAAAGAAGAGTAGCCATAACTATTATCCGTCTTGTAATCCGCATCCGTAAGAACAAAACCAAAACGATACGCATCGCTGCGCCAGTTCATAAGTGCGTCATCCGCGACATATCCCAACGGATCCAATACAGTTTCAGGCGTATCTCCACCGCCATTTGCGCCAATTTTCCCTAATTCATTGACAACTCCGTCAATATTAGTAAGCCAGTGGGTTCCGGCATTTTCGTGAACTGTCGTTTTTTCTTTTTCGGTAATATCTCGATAGTCGATGATGCAGAAACGAATATCCAATCCACGATTAATCAAGTTTTCAGAGAATGATGCAACATTGTCCTTGACATTATTGATTTCATCAGACATGGAGCCTGTGGCATCAATCACAAAAACAATATCGACTTTGCCGGATTCATAACTGGTGGGTATTTTTGCGCCAATCCAGTTACCGTTTCTATCAATCGTTTCTGAATGGAGCTCCATCGTATATCGATAGTACTCGTTATTCTCATCTTTTGGGAAATATTCGAACAGTTTATCCCGCGCAGAACCATTGATGCCCTTTCCGCGTGAAACAACTTTATTTGCAGAAATTGTTGCTTTCCGACGCTGTTCGATTGTCAATCCGCTTAAAGAAACTCTCGCAATTCCATCATCATCGGACACAGTAGTAGACATCAAATTAGAGCCAACATAAAGGTTGACCTCTGCCTCCGCAACAGAAACCATTTTTCCGCTTCTTCGATCCATCGCAGTAACATTTACTACAACAATATCTGCTGATTGCTCACTGCCTTCTAGCGCTGCATCTGTCGAAAAAGTACTAGTCGATTGATCCAATGTTTTATTCGGCGCGTACTCCCATTCCTCTACAGGATGCGCATTGTTATTGTCATCGCGCTCTGTAGCAAGTACAGTTTCAGAGATCATTCCAAGAAGTATACATACCGCAAACAATAAAGTTAGAATCCTCTCTTTGCTTTTCATCTTAATTTCCTTTCTTTTTCATATACTCACTCTGCGCATATCATATACCCTCAATTCTAATCAGTTTCCTCCATTCATTTCACCCCCCACTTTTCTTCAAAAAACTTACAGCAATAGAATAGTCACCATTCTAACGCAAATGATTATTCGAATAGGTGTACGTTTGCAAATTCTGTAGCGCATACTTCACAAGAAAAATTATACAGCAAATTTTCAGCTATTTCAATAGGTTATTTCCTTATTTCGCTATAATTTTGGATAATTTGCGGATAATTTTTAAAGGATAATTTTTAAAACGCACATTTCTGAATTTGACCGTTCTGCGCGCAACATGGTATTATTTAGGACCGTGGGCAAAGAAAACCCCGTCGCCTGCTTTTCGCGGCAGGCGACGGGGTTCCATTATACTGATTGGGGTTCAGGCTTTGCGGCGAATCTTAGTACATACCGCCCATGCCGCCGCCCTGGGCTGCGGCTGCCATGGCGGCGTCGGCCTTGGGGTCGGGCTTGTCGGCGACCAGAGATTCGGTCGTCAGGACGCAGGAGGCGATGGACGCGG